>CEWB01023894.1_pt1 | contig 16964 bp, 16 predicted proteins | sample 530831 | NCBI WGS metagenome assembly CEWB01 (sample SAMEA2621013, study PRJEB7988) | marine metagenome | biome: marine biome (ENVO:00000447); feature: surface water layer (ENVO:00002042); material: "saline water (ENVO:00002010), including plankton (ENVO:xxxxxxxx)" | depth 5 m | reverse complement strand
TCCAAAAAATTTTTCTTATACTCAAAGTTAAAAACTATGGTACGTTTAACACAATATATCTATCTATGGTTAGTTCAACGATTATCTAAAGTAAATTTGATTTAAAAGTTATCCAAAAATTGAAACAAAATCTCCAAAATTCTTCTCTAATTGATCCCATAATCAGAAAAGCCACGTCTGATGATGAAGAACAAATTTGGTCAATATTGAAACCAATAATTCGAAACGGTGAAACTTATGCAATTAAAAAAAATATTAAGCGCGACACGGCTATAAAAAACTGGATGTATGGGAAACACAGTTGTTACATTATAGAAAATAATACACAAGTAATGGGATCTTATTATATTTGTACCAATCAAGAGGGCGGTGGAGATCATATCTGTAATTGTGGATTCATAGTAAGATCCGGAGTAGCAAGAAATGGTTATGGTCGTCTAATGGTTAACCATAGTTTAAATTTAGCTAAAAAAACGGGCTTTAAAGGTATGCAATTTAATTTTGTTGTAAGTAATAATAAAAATGCTATCAACCTTTGGAAAAGCGTCGGTTTTGAGATTGTTGGGCGCTTACCTTTGGCATTCCATCATCCAACTGATGGTTTAATAGACGCATTGGTAATGTTTAACAGTTTCAGCAAGGAATAAATAAGATTATTTTAAAAAAATTAACAACGTAAAAAGAATCTTAATAAATATTGTAAGAAATAATTGAAGGGTTACGACTAAATGAAAAAAATATCAGAAAACAAAGCTTTTAGTGGGACTCAACAGGTTTATTCTCACTTTTCAAAATCAAATGATTGTGAAATGACTTTTGGAATCTTTTTACCGGAAGAGGCCTCAAATAATAAAGTTCCAATTTTATGGTACTTATCAGGCCTAACTTGTACTCACGAAAATGCGATGACAAAGTCAGGTGCACAGGTTTGGGCCGCTGAGCAAGGTATAGCGTTAATATTTCCCGATACTTCACCAAGAGGTGACAAAATTCCTGATGATCAAGCGTTTGATCTTGGCCAAGGTGCCGGATTCTACGTTAATGCTACCAATGATCCTTGGTCAAAGAATTTTAATATGTGGGATTATATAACAGATGAATTGCCAGAATTAATATTTAATGATTTTTCCTTAGATGAAGATAGACAATCTATAATGGGCCATTCAATGGGTGGCCATGGAGCCTTAACAATGGCATTTACTTTTCCTAAAACTTATAGAAGTGTTTCCGCTTTTTCACCTATTACAAATCCTACAAAAAGTGATTGGGGAATAAAACAATTTACTGCCTACCTAGGGGAAGACCAGGTTAAATGGCAGGATTATGATGCGAGTCTCTTGATGCAAAAAAATGGATTTCCTGGTCCGATCTTAATAGATCAAGGATCAGCAGATCAATTTTGGGATTTATTAAGGCCTAATGCGATATCTGAGGCGATGATTGAAAAAAAACAAACAGGTGTATACCGAATTCAAGAAGGTTATGATCATAGCTATTTTTTCATCTCTTCTTTCATGGAAGAACATATTTCTTTTCATGCCGAAGCCCTTTATCGTTAATTAGAAACTTATTATTTCTGATAAGACCCTTAACATTCTGAGGCTAAATGATTATTTATATTGATGCTGATGCTTGCCCAGTCAAAAATGAAATAATAAAAACAGCATCTAGACATAAAATTAGAGTGTTTGTTGTTTCAAATGGTGGAATTCGATTAAATCCAAATCCCTTGGTTGAAACTATTATAGTAGAAACCGGTTTAGACGTTGCAGACAAATGGATCTTAAGTCGGTTAGAAAATTCAGATATAGTTGTTACTTACGATATCCCACTTGCCTCTGATTCGATCAAATTAGGTGCTTTTGTTATGACACCTTATGGGAAAGAACTTAATCCCAGCAATATTGGCTCAACATTGGCCACCCGAAACTTAATGCATGACATACGTTCAGCAAATCAATTTCTCGAAAATAAAAATACAACATTTTCGAAGAAAAACCGATCTGAATTTTCAAATAATTTAGAAAAATTAATACAGAAACTCAAAAAAAATCATATCAATGTATGAAGACGTCGGCAGAATCTACTTGGGTTCGACCACCATCTACTGTTAGAATTTGGCCTGTAACAAAAGATGCACTATCTGATGCTAAATATTGCACTGCGTCAGCTACCTCTTTCGCTTCTCCTATGCGTCTTAATGGAGTTGCACTAATTATTTTTTCTCGCAAATGGCCATTAGCTCTTAACGAATCCTTTAAAGACCCACTCATTACAGAGCCAAAGCAAACAGCATTTACTCTAATTGAATGACTTGCCAAAGCAACGGCTAAGGATCTGGTTAATTGCTCCACTGCTGCACAGCTTACAGAATAACCCAAAATTTCTGGTTGAGCTCGACGCCCAGCCATGGACGTTAAATTAATAATACTTCCAACGCACTCTGAAACATCTTCTGTGATTTTAGCTTGGCGGATCATCCGCTTTGCAATAAGCTGACTAATACGTAGATTGGTTATTAAATTTTGACTCAATAAAGTTTCAAACGAGTCCTCTTCTGAATTAAGTGGATCTGAAATCAAGAATTGCCTGCTTGCATTGATTAAAATATCCACTCTGTCAAATTCGTCAATTGTGGCTGAAAGCAAATTAGCTTGAGTCAATTTTTCACGCAAATCACCTGAAAAAGAAATTGCTTTGCCCTTTTCATTTTGCAATGAATTGACTTCACTTTTTAAGCTATCTTCATCCATGTCAGCCAATACTACATTTGCTCCCTGCTGGATAAAATGTCTGGAAATTGCTAACCCCACACCATTTGCAGCACCCGTAACTATGGCAGTCTTACCTAAGATTGAAACTGACATTAATAATCCCCCAAGTTAGAATATATCGCTATATAATCAGTTAAATTGGCTTTGTAGCTTTTATAATTTTAAACCCAGAATAACCTTGATGTATCTCAATATTATCAAATAGTTTATTAAGTTCATTCTCATAGGGCAACTTACGGTTTGCTACCATAAATAATTTCCCACCACGATTTAAAATTTCTGCAGCTTTTCTTATAAAATTAATCCCTAAATTTGGATCAGATTTATGTCCAATATGAAAAGGAGGATTCATAATAACGGAATCATAAGAGAGATTCTTTTCTATCTTCATAACATCCATCCAAAAATAATTTGCCCGATTATCTTCTATATTTAACATAGCACATCGAAAACTTGTGTAATTAGCCTCATATAAATCTAGCTTGTCAATATTTTGCTTTAGTGCTTCTAAAGATAACCAACCCCAACCAGCGCCCAAATCAGCAACACGACCATGTAATTTATTACAAAAGAAATTTGCTAACTCTTTACTCCCAAGATCAACTACTCTAGGTGAAAATCCACCTTCCGCACTAAAAAACCCAGCTTCATTTTTTGTTATCTTTGACTTGACCTCCCAGTCATTCAGAAATTTAGTCTTAATTTTCTTGGGATCAAAACAAAAAGCTTTTCCATGACCTTTAGTGACCACAAATAAAATATCCACTAAAGTACTAATCTTTTTTAAATAACTATCTATGCCCTCTGTTTTTCTTCCATTAATTATTACATAATGTTCTGTTAACCTGATCGCTTTCGCTATATTTCCGAAACCTTCTATTTTAGATTTTGGTATGTTTACAACAGAAATATCTGTAACATCCGTCATATCTGGGAAAACTTTATAACTATTCACTAATTTATCAAAAAATGGCGCAAAAGGCTGAATTAATATTAACTCAGGAGAAGTTGTAAATTCATAAGAATTCTCCACTTCAGCATTAAAGATTGTTATTTTAACTTCTCCTGGCAGACCGACTGAAATCTGATTTACAAGCTCAGTTAATCTGTCAGACCTTTGCATATGATGAGAATAAGTTCATACTTATTCTTTCTCCATAGTGCATTGAAGTGGATGTTGGTTTTGAGAAGCACAATCCATGACTTGAGCCACTTTTGTTTCTGCAATTTCAAATGCAAACACCCCAACAACGGCAACTCCTTTCTTGTGAACCGCTAACATTATTTCCGCTGCCTTTGAGTTATTCATACCAAAGAACCTCTCCAAAACATACACCACGAATTCCATGGGGGTATAGTCATCATTCAGTAAAAGCACTTTGTATAAAGGTGGTTTTTCTGTTTTTATTTGGGGTTTAGATTCCAAGACAGTGTGACTATCTTCATCATTACCTATCGAACATAGTATCTTTTTCAAACTTTAAGCTCCATTGCATTAAGAATCGACTCACTTGATAGGCTATATATAAGGCCTTTTAAATTATATCAAATATACCATTATTTTGCCAGACAACTAAACGTAACCGAGCCAAAAATATAATAAAATTCGTTGAACTTAACATTTTCAAAATGAGTACTGTATAATGGTTTACTACACGGAATACTTATGTTAACTTTTTTGGAAATTAGATCGCCAAAAGGCGGCAAAGAGGCAGAAAAGGGCGGGCTTTTTGAAGACCTGGCTAAAATTAAGAATGTTATTCTTGTTTGTAGCAATAGCTATTTCGACAATGTCGTCGATAGCTATCAGTGCCCCATATGCAGACGTTGTAATGGACGCTCGCTCTGGAGAAATTTTACGTACGCGTAATGCTGACACTAGATTACATCCTGCATCTCTGACAAAAATGATGACATTATACATTGCTTTTGAAGCAATAGAAAATGGTGAAATTGATGTTGATAAAAAAGTTATCATATCACGAAAAGCGGCAAATGAAAGACCGTCAAAATTAGGGTTGAGAGCCGGTCAAAAAATCTCATTGAGATACTTAATTAGAGCGGCTGCCATCAAATCTGCAAATGACGCTGCCACTGCCATAGGGGAAGCTATATCTGGATCTGAGGCAGCCTTTGCTCGTCGCATGAATAGGACTGCAAAAAGTCTGGGTATGACGCGCTCAACTTTTAAGAATGCGCATGGCTTGACCGAAAAGGGGCATCTATCAACAGCGCGAGACATGACAATTCTGGGTCGACATCTGATGTATGATTACCCTGGATATTATAAAATTTTCAGAAGAAAAGAAACTGATGCAAGCCTTCAAAAAGTCAGAAATACCAATAGAAAGTTTCTTTCCGCCTATAATGGTGCAGATGGCATTAAAACTGGTTATACACACAAGGCAGGATTTAACCTTGTAGCTTCAGCCAAACGCGAAAATAAGAGAATTATTGCTACTGTTTTTGGTGGAAAATCCACGTTAACGCGAAATAAACAGGTAGCAAAATTACTAGATATAGGATTTAAACGCACATCTGCAAATTCACCCTTAATTCCTCCCAAGCGCATACCTTACCAGCTAGTAAAAGAGCAAGAATATAATATCCGTGTAACAAAAAGTTTACGCCCCATTGCTAAAAATAGTAATACTGAAAACGATATTCTACTGGCAATGGCGCAAGATATCGCTAACACTGTAAAGATCACTCTTTCAAAAAATCTTGTCAAAGTTACGAATAATCCTCAGCTTGTTTCATCCAATACCTGGAGTGACAAGAAAGATTTAATTGTAGTATCCAGATCGTCTGAACCCAGTATAAAAAATTGGAGAGTAGACTTAGGAAATCATAATACGCGCTTTCAAGCGGAAAAACTCTTGTTGAGGGCAGCGCTACATGAGATCTCACTCTTAGCAGGTGCGAAGAGAATTGTTGCTCAGGGGCGTGGAGGTTTCGAAGCGAGATTTACTAACCTATCGAGAGGTAATGCTGAAAAAATTTGTGTCAAATTAAAAGCACGCAATTTTCAAAGCTGCGAAGCTTTAGGCCCCACCTCTTAAAATATTAATACCGCAATAAACATTTTAAATCTAATTTAACCAAATGCTGCTTTTAATAAGGCCTGAGTATACTCATTTTTTGGATCAGTAAAAATATCTGAGCTTTTACCCTCCTCGACTATATTTCCATTTCTCATAACCACTATGTTATGACTAAGAGCTTTAATGACTTTTAAATCATGACTTATAAAAATATATGTAAGACCATATTTTTCTTGAAGGTCCTTAAGTAAATTAACGATCTGCACCTGAACAGTTTTATCCAATGCCGACGTTGGCTCATCAAGAATTATTAAACTTGGCTTTAATATAATCGAGCGCGCAATAGCAATTCTTTGACGTTGACCACCAGAAAATTCATGTGGATACCTACTAATCATCGATTTTTCTAAACCCACTTCTTCTATTACGCCAATCACTTTATTTTCAATATCAAATTTACTAAGCTTACTGTGTATCATCAAACCTTCAGAAATAATCTGTAAAATTGTCATTCTGGGAGACAAACTTCCGTAAGGATCTTGGAACACCATTTGGACATCAGATCTAATTGATTTCAAATTCTTTTTGTTCATATCATTTATGGATTTACCTAAAAGATGCACTGCTCCTGTTGAATTTATTAAACGCATTATTGCTAATCCAAGAGTTGTTTTACCTGAACCACTTTCACCAACGACTCCCAATGTTTCACCACCATGGATTTCTAAAGAAGTTTCATTTAAAGCTTTTATATTACCAACCTCTCGTCGTAACAAACCTTTCTTAATAGGAAACCAAACCTTAAGGTCTTTTGTTGTTAAAATTTTTTGTTGAGAGTTGAATTTCTTTGATGGTCCCTCATCCAATTCTGATAAAATTAGCATTTTTGTATAATTATCTTTTGGATTTTTAAATATTTCTTTTGTTTCGCCAAACTCTACTATTTTGCCTGACTGCATTACAATTACACGATCGGCAATCTTTTGCACTATTCCCAGATCATGAGTGATAAAAAGCAACCCCATTCCATCTTGACTCTGAATGTCTTTTATCAAATTTAGAATTTGCTCTTGTATAGTAACATCAAGGGCGGTGGTTGGTTCATCTGCGATTAATAAATCAGGTTTATTAGCAAGAGCCATCGCAATCATTACCCTTTGTCTTTGACCTCCCGAAAGCTGATGAGGATAGGCATTCAATCTTTTCTTAACGTCTCTTATACCCACCTTTTCTAACAACCCAATCATTTGAATAAATGCTTCCCGATGAGTTATATTTTGATGTAGATTTATACTTTCTAGTATTTGCTTTGAAATGGTATGAAGCGGGTTGAGAGAAGTCATCGGTTCCTGAAAAATGAAACTGATATCATTCCCCCTAATCGTTTGTAAAACTCTTTCTGACGCTCCTAACAATTGAGTTTCTCGATAATTGATTGAACCCTCAACCCTCGCATTATCTGGTAACAAGTTAACCGTTGAGAGTGCTGTTACAGACTTTCCTGATCCGCTTTCTCCAACAATTGCAACTGTCTCTCCTTCCTTAATATTAAATGAAATATTATCCACTACACTTGGTTCATCTCCAAACGAGATTTGGAGATTTTCAATATTTAACAGCAAATTCGTCATGAGAAAGTTTTCCGAGGATCAAAGGCATCTCGAACTCCCTCAAAAATAAAAACTAACAACGACAACATTACAGAAATAACAACAAATGCTGTGAAAGCTAACCACGGGGCGTGTAAATTCTGTTTTGCTTGTAGGGCTAATTCACCTAATGATGGATAAGAAGGTGGCAAACCGAATCCCAAGAAATCCAATGACGTAAGTGCTCCAATAGCTCCAGTAAATAAAAATGGTAACATTGTCACAGTCGCGACCATCGCATTAGGGAGAACATGCCTAAATATAATTTTTGAATTAGACAGACCCAATGCTCTCGCAGCCCTAACATATTCAAAGTTTCGGGCGCGAAGAAACTCTGCTCTCACGACTCCAACAAGAGCCGTCCAACTGAACAATGCTACTAATATTGTCAAAAGCGAAAAAGACATGGAAAAAATAGCTGACATTATAATAATTATATACAAACTTGGAATATTAGCCCAGATTTCCACTATCCTTTGAAAAATCAAATCAATCCATCCACCGAAATATCCCATGGCAGCACCGGCAATTATTCCAATAATCGAACTAACGAAAACAACAACGACTGCAAAACCAACGGAAATTCGAAATCCATAAATTACTCTCGCCAAAACATCTCTTGTGGTATCGTCGGTTCCCAACCAATGATTCTTATCTGGTGATCCTGGAGCTGGAACTACATCATGGTTAATGGTATTAAAACTGTATGGGATAATAGGCCAAACAAGCCAACCGATTGAAAGGTCAGGATGATTGATTAAAACCTTGTCAAGTTCTTCCATGATAACTTCTGGTTCATCATAACAATCTATAAAACCACCAGTTTTTATTAAGCATTGAATAGCAGGATCATTATATTGAACGATCAAACCTTCATCTCCACCAAACTGATCTTCTGTAACAATACCAGAAAATATTGGGAAAATTATATTTCCACGATAGTTAACGGCCAATGGCTTATCATTAGCAATAAATTCTGCCATTGAAGCGATAAGTGTAAAAAAAATGAAAATTAATAAAGAATAATAAGCTCTACGGTTAGATTTGAAGTTTTTCCATCTCCTCTGATTCAAAGAACTTAAAGCAAATCGTTTCATTTCAAACATCTCTGCTCTCAAAATCTATTCTTGGGTCAACAATAATGTACATCAAATCAGAGATTAAACCGACCAATAAACCCATAATACCAAAGATATATAGTGTTCCAAACAAGACAGGATAATCTCGATTAAGAGCCGCCTCAAAACCTAAACGACCCAACCCATCTAATGAAAAAACTATCTCTATTATAAGACTTGATCCAAAAAAGATAGCAATAAATGCTCCCGGAAATCCTGCTATTATTATCAACATAGCATTCCTAAAAACATGCCCAAAAAACACCCTATTTTCTGATAGGCCTTTTGACCTCGCAGTTATCACATATTGTTTTTTAATCTCATCCAAAAAACTATTTTTAGTTAGAAGAGTTAATGTTGCAAAACTTGCTATAGTTGCGGCTATTACTGGTAAAGTAATATGCCATAGATAATCACTGATTTTTCTTAATATAGAAAAATCTTCAAAACCCTCTGATGTCAAACCTCTTAGTGGAAACCATTGAAAATACGAGCCACCAGCAAACAAAACTAATAAAAGTATGGCAAAAAGAAATCCTGGGATCGCATAAGCGACAATAATGAACCCCGAAGTCAGTGTATCAAAACGGCTTCCATCCCTTACAGCTTTTCTCACCCCAAGGGGGATTGATATTAAATAAGCGATAAGTGTTGACCAAAGACCCAAAGTGATCGAAACTGGCATCTTTTCAATTATCAAATCCAAGACCTTTATTGACCTGAAATAACTTTCACCAAAATCAAACTTTAAATAATTGACAAGCATCAATAAAAAACGCTCAGGAGCAGGTTTGTCAAATCCAAATTGCTTTTCTAACTCTTTGATGAAATCTTCGGGAAGCCCCCTAGCTCCTTCATATTGACTATTTTCTGAAGGATTTGGGTTATCCGCACCACCAGCAAAGCGATCCGTAGCACTACCACCGTCTTCAATTTGATTAATAATTTGTTCTATCGGGCCGCCTGGTACAAATTGTATTAATGCAAAGTTAATTATCATTATTCCCAACAAAGTTGGAATCATTAATAGTAATCTTCTTAGAATATAGTCGCCCAATTACTAAACCTTTTTAAAGCGCACCCACAGATTTTAGATATGCCTCTTTTTCCATGTCGTACCACCAAAAATCTGTTTCACCAATTGAAAATGGTGGTAAATTTTCTGGCCGTCCAAAGACGTCTAAATATGCAAGATTATGATTTGAGTTATGCCATTGAGGAACCCAAATATGCATAGATCTTAACACCCTATCTAATGCTTTAACTGCTGTATTAAGCTCTTTTCTAGTTTGAGCTTTTTCAATTTTTTCTATTAGACTATCAACGGCAGTATTTGAGACCCCCGAGATATTGGCGGATCCTTTTTTGTTAGCTGTATTGCTTCCAAAACGCGAACGAAGCTCTAATCCAGGTGTCAATGACATTACGTATCTTCGTGTAGTGATGTCAAAGTCAAATGATTTTTCTCGCTCTTTGGACTGTGCATTATCAACAGAATCCAGATAAGCATTAATTCCGAGTCGCTCTAGATTTTCAATATAAGGGTTTATTATTCTCTCAAAAGAGGGCCCATCATTTAAGAACCCAATGCTTAAAACCTCTCCACTTTCATTCATTCTTTTCCCATCGACTAGCCGCCAACCAGCTTCATTCAGCAATTTTGCAGCCTGTCTTAAAACACTTCGATCTAATTTTTTGGGCTTTGAAACATTTGGGGTAAAAGCTGGCAAATCAAAAACGGAGGGATCCAGAGATTTTCTAAGCGGCTCTAATAAAGCCAATTCTTCTTCACTTGGCATTCCATTAGCTTGCAAATAAGAATTCTCCCAGAAACTATCTGTACGTTTATAAATTCCATAAAATAAAGCTTGGTTTGACCATTCAAAATTAAACATCATTCCAATCGCTTCTCGTAATCTTGGATCCTTAAATTTATCTTTTCTAAGATTAATCCAAAACCCTTGAGTACCGGAGGGGTTTTGATCTGGTAGCTGTGTTTTTACTACCCAGCCTTTTTCTAACGCTGGAAAATTATATGACGTTCCCCAAACCTGACTAGAATATTCTTCTCTGAAATTATAAGCACCACCTTTAAATGCCTCAAAGGCTGAAATATAATCTGCAAAATATTCCATTTTTATTGTATCAAAATTATCTCTACCAACATTTATTGGCAAATGATTACCCCAATAATCTTCGCGTCTTTTATAGGTGATAGACAGGCCAGGCTTCATATCATGCAAAGCATAACGTCCTGATCCAACGGGAGGTTTTAATGTACTTTCTGAGAAGTCATTTTCAGTATAATAATCTTTCGAAAAAACTGGCAAACCAGCAGCTGCTTGTGGTAACTCTCGTGTATTAGAACCTTCCTTAAAGAAAAACTTTACCTTGTATTTATTTATAGCTTCCACTTTTTCAAAATCTGAAAATGTAACCTTAAAAGTTGGAACACCTTTTTCAAGAAGCGTGTAAAAAGAAAATACAACATCAGCAGCTGTTACCGCACTTCCATCTGAAAATTTAGCTTTCGGATTAATATTAAAAATAGCCCACTGCCTATTTTTTGGATACTCAATACTTTCAGCCAACAAGCCATACATGGAATCGGGCTCATCCGCCGTTCCAGTCATCAGACTTTCAAAAAAGAGCGTTGCACCCCTAGCAGAGTTCCCCTTCAAAATGTAAGGGGATAAACTATCAAATGTACCAAAAGCCCACGTAGAAAACTCTCCACCCTTGGGCGCATTTGGATTTACGTAATCTAGATATTTGAAATCAGGTGGATATTTTAAATCCCCGAAGGTAGATATGCCATGAGACTTTATAATTTGCTCCGCATTTAAAGTCACTGATTGTACAATCCAAAAACAAAAAATCGAAATAATAAAAACTAATTTGAGACAAAAAGAAAAAACACTACCCAACTTGAACAAATTCATAATATTTACCCCAATAATTCCAAGTTTCATATTTTTTACTGTAACGAATGAGTCCGTAACGTAAATCAAAATCAGTAAAATAATCAGCAAAAATTCTCAATTATGCCCACGATAACTATAAATTAAACTGCCTGTTTGGGTTTACTTAGAAGTGGCTAAATAAGAAATCAAATTTGCTCGATCAGATTCTTTCTTCAAACCAGCAAAACCCATTTTTGTACCTGGGGCATATTTTTTAGGATTCTTAAGAAAGCCATTTAAAGCATTTGCATCCCAAACGCCTGCCATTTCCATCAAAGTGCCAGAGTAACCATATTCAGAAATTGAGCCGATGTCCCGACCAACCACTTTGTAAAGGTGAGGTCCAGTTCCATTTGCTCCATCAGTCATTTTGTGACAAGCTTTGCATTTTGAAAATACCTTTGCCCCCTTATCAGGATTAGCAGACGCTAAAATAACTTCAAAGTCGACTTCTTCCACAACTTGTTCAACAACCTCGGTATCATCTTCAATTACATACGCCGCCTCATGATGGTCTCCATGCCCATCGTGTCCTACGTGATATAATGTTTCTGCCAACCACAAAGTTAACAAAAAAACTAATAAAGAACCACAGAATGCCGCAGCTATTTTAGTCATCGTCATCGTGTCAAACATTAAAATTATACTCCGTTCAAAGGCAATCAGCTAAAAAAATTTACTAGAGCCCTTGTAACGTCTTCCCAACTGGCGATGCAAGGTGTACAAACCGCGACTAAACGCCCTTGGAACAAATTGGATAAATTTTATGACAATATCAAAAAAAATCTCTTTTCAAGGTGAGTTAGGAGCCTACTCACATCAAGCTTGCCACCAATATGACTCTGAGATGAGCGTATTACCTTGTAAAACATTTGAGGACGCAATCGAAGCAGTAGTACAAAAGAAAGCAGATCTGGCAATGTTACCGGTTGAAAATTCTACGTATGGCCGAGTACCTGACATGCATCGATTGCTACCAAATTCCAATTTGCATATTGTAGGAGAAGAATTCGTTCGTGTTAAGATAAATCTTCTAACAATACCAGGTACAAAAATGGGAGATTTAAGAACGGCAAAAAGCCATGCTGTATTATTAGGTCAGTGCCAAGGATTTTTAAGAAAGCACAATCTAGAATCAATTTCTTGGGGTGATACAGCGGGCGCAGCCATGCACGTGTCCACATTAAAAGACAACTCCGTTGCTGCTCTAGGAACTGCACTGGCAGGTAAAATTTATGGTCTAACCACTTTAAAAGAAGAAATAGAAGATAATAAACATAATGCTACCAGGTTTGTGATTATGTCTCGCAAGAAAAAAGAGAAATTTGAAAAAAATAAGAAAATAAAAACGTGTTTTGTTTTTCGAGTTAGAAATATTCCAGCAGCGTTATACAAAGCGATGGGTGGGTTCGCGACTAACGGAGTAAACATGGTCAGACTGGAAAGTTACATGCTAGATGGTTCATTTACAGCCACTCAATTTTTTGCTGAAATCGAAGGGCATCCTGATGACGACAATGTAAAGTTAGCTTTAGATGAGCTATCTTATTATAGCACGTACATCAAAATGTTGGGGAGTTTTTCTACAGGTTATGAAGAGGGTAATTAATAATACAATATTTATTCAATGCTTCCAGATAACCATTTTTTTATCATAAAATGAGCAATTGAGCCAACCCTTGCAGGATAAATACGCTCATTATTTCCTGAAAAGGCTTCCAACATTTCTTCTCTGCTTACCCATAAAGCATTTTCAATCTCTTTTGGGTCAATCAAAACTTTTTTCGATAAAGCCTCTGCGACACATCCTATCATGAGTGAAGACGGAAAAGGCCAAGGTTGACTAGTAAGATATCTGACATTCTTAACTAATATAGAGGTTTCCTCCAAAACTTCACGTTGGACAGCTGCTTCGATACTTTCTCCCGGCTCCATAAATCCAGCTAGACAAGAATACATTTTATCAGGCCATCCATGACTACGGCCTAGCAAAATATTATTCCCATGAGTAACTAACATTATAACAACGGGATCTGTTCTTGGAAAATGAAACGCTCCACAATTTACGCAATTCCGTTGCCACCCAGCATTGATTATTTCTGTCAAATTCCCACATTTAGAACAGTATAAATTATTTTCTTGCCATACATTTATACCGCGAGTCATTACAGCTAATTCAGCTTCTTGAGCTGAAATTCGATTCATAAAGCCTCTAAGCTCCGCAAAAAATGAACTTTCTGGGAGATCAGGATGATTATAAATATTGGAATCAAAAAAAGCCCCAGCAGCAGCCTCGTTATAATTGCCTGGTAACCAGCTAGAAATATTTATTGAAAAGAATGGAATATCATTTTCTAAACCTAAGAATGTTGGCATTCCAGAATAATTTAAGACCAAGGGATGGTCTCTTCCTACCCAACACAACTGATCGCGAACATCAGAGACAACAGGTACCTTTCCTCTCCAATATATCAAATACTGAGCGGAGTTTTTACATAAGTATTCATTTATTTTTTTTTGATTAGAGCGATGATTTCCACTTCTATCCAAAAAATTCTGACTAAAGGTTACAAATTCGTTTTCGAGCATAAAATTTCCATTTATATCTCTTTGCCACGTACTCGTATTAAAGGCAATTCTAGACTATTGAAAAATCTTCTGGCACATCGTATATAAGAAACGAGAGGTTGGCGCGGGTGAACGCCTCGCCAACCCGGTCAGATCCGGAAGGAAGCAGCCGCAACGAGCACCGTTTAGGTCGTTGTCCAACCTCTCACTTTAATAACATTTCAAATAATTTTATTATTTATATTTTTTCTATTTCCTTGCCGCTAATACTCAAGCAATATACATTGACGCTATGCAACACTACGGGTTCAAAAATGTTAGAAGAATCTAAACCTTATAAAGTACTGGCAAGAAAATATAGACCCCAAAATTTCTCTGACCTGCGCGGGCAGGAAACTATGGTCAGAATCTTAAGAAATGCTTTTGCTGCAGATCGAATTGCCCATTCTTTCATTTTGACAGGAATCCGAGGCACTGGAAAAACAACCACTGCACGTATTATTGCAAAAGGATTAAATTGTATTGGTGAGGATGGAAAAGGGAAGCCTACGACTGATCCTTGCGGGAAATGTGAGCATTGCTTATCAATCTCAGATGGCCGTCATATTGATGTAGTGGAAATGGATGCTGCATCTCAAACAGGTGTTGGAGATATAAGAGACATAATTGACTCAGTACACTACAGCACCTCATCTGCACGTTATAAAATTTATATTATTGATGAAGTTCATATGTTATCCACTAGCGCATTTAACGCACTACTGAAGACTTTAGAAGAGCCCCCAGAACACGTTAAATTCGTTTTCGCAACAACTGAAATACGTAAAGTTCCAGTTACTGTTCTATCTCGATGTCAACGATTTGACTTAAAGAGAATTGAGCCAGAAGTGCTAATTGATCATTTGAAATTTATAGTAGCAACCGAAAAAGCAACCATATCCGATGGAGCAATCTCTATAATAGTCAGAGCTTCCGAAGGTTCAGTGCGCGATGCAATTTCTATGCTAGATCAAGCAATATCAATCAATAACGAAGGTGCGAGCGTAGAGACCATTCGCGACATGATTGGGCTAGCTGATAGATCAAGAATATTAGATCTATTTGAGCTTATTATGAAAGGTGAGGCAAAATTAGCATTGGACGAATTGTCTACTCAATATGCTAACGGTGCTGATCCGTTAATTATACTTAAGGATTTAGCAGAAACCACTCACTGGATATCAGTTGTTAAAATATCACCTGATATAATCGAAGATCCAACGGTATCACTGGATGAACGTGACAGAGGTTTAAAGTTTTCTAGAGAACTATCAATGCGTTCATTAACAAGAATGTGGCAAATGTTATTAAAAATACTTGAAGAAATAACTTTTGCGCCAAGTGCCATAATGGCTGCAGAAATGGCAATCATTCGCTTAACACATGTGTCTGAAATGCCTAGTCCTGATGAATTGATACGAAAACTAGAAAAACAAGATTATTCAAATGCCAACACTAGTGTAGAAATACCAAGTAACCAACATCAAAACATTGACAAGCCAGAGGCTCAATCAGCTTCGATTATACACTCAAAAAACAATCTAGCCTTAGCTAAAAAAGCTACAACTGAAAAACATCCATTATCTCATTACGCTACCTTTCAAGATGTCACGTCGTTAATTCGATTTAACCGAGATATGAAATTACTTGTAGAGGTAGAAAGTTATCTTAGGTTGGTAAAATATCAGCCAGGTCGCATTGAGTTTCAATTAACAACTGAAGCAAATACTGACTTACCTTCTCGCTTAGCAAAAAAGTTGAAATTTTGGACTGGGGCGAATTGGGGTATTAGCATCGTGAATGACGGTGGAGGCCTAACAATCTCAGAGCAACGAGAGATTGAAACAAAAAATCTTCATTCATTGGCTTTAAAAAATCCAATGGTGAAGTCAGCACTTGAAAACTTTCCAAAAGCTAAGATCCAAGAAATTTACACCCAAACTTCAGAAGTTGAAAAATCCGAGGATGAAGCATATTTAACTTCATATGAAGAAGAATGGGATCCATTTGAAGAAAATGATTAAATTAAATAATATTCAATCTTAAAAATAATTAAATATAGGAGTGATCAATGCTTAAAGGCTTAGGTGGCTTAGGTGATATGGCTAAAATGATGAAAAAAGCACAAGAAATGCAGGGTAAAATGACCCAAATCCAGGACGATTTAGAGCAGGTCGAGGTACATGCTGAAGCTGGAGCGGGGTTAGTTAAGATTACTTCAAATGCAAAAGGTCAAGTAAAATCACTGGAAATCGATCCTTCAATACTAGTAGCTTCTGAAAAGGAGGTTGTAGAGGATTTAATTGTGGCAGCATTAAATGAAGCTATGACAAAGGGGCAAGAAGCAAAGCAAAAGGAACTCTCGAAGCTTACAGAGGGTTTAAATCTTCCTCCAGGCATGAAATTGCCATTCTAAAATGACTCTAAATAATGAAAATGATATTGAAAGACTAATATCACTAATGGCTAAACTTCCTGGCTTAGGGCCACGTTCCGCCCGTCGGGCTGTCCTACATTTAATTAGAAAAAAATCTGTTTTATTAAATCCACTATCGGAAGCCCTAAGAAATGTATCAACAAATGTAAGACAGTGTTTGAATTGTGGGAACGTTGGATCTGAAGATATCTGTGAAATTTGCTCGGATGAAAAAAGACGTAATGGGCAGATATGCATTGTTGAGGGAATAGCAGATCTCTGGGCACTAGAGAGGTCAAATAATTTTAAAGGTCAATACCATGTTTTGGGTGGAGTACTATCCGCTCTAGATGGTGTTGGCCCTGAAAAGCTTGGTATTGAGAAATTAAAACA
>CEWB01004848.1_pt1 | contig 17629 bp, 8 predicted proteins | sample 530831 | NCBI WGS metagenome assembly CEWB01 (sample SAMEA2621013, study PRJEB7988) | marine metagenome | biome: marine biome (ENVO:00000447); feature: surface water layer (ENVO:00002042); material: "saline water (ENVO:00002010), including plankton (ENVO:xxxxxxxx)" | depth 5 m | reverse complement strand
TCCGACGCGGAGACCTACACCCGATCTGAGCCGCGAGTCCCGTGCATGACATCGTATGTAAGCACTAATATGCGCGAAGCGCGCGGCTCGATGCGCGTGAGATCGTGCCCCGACCGCACAATAAGCTCGACGACCTATTCCTTACAGGGCAGCGCTGGGAGTGCACATACATTAAGCAATCAACTGTAATAATTTAATCTTCCAGGGGCGAACGAGTTAGGGAATGACTGATTCGGGGTTCGCTCCATGTGGGTCGGCATAGCCTCCGAGGAGGTGGTTAATTAGTACGAAGGTATTCTGAATTTCATAAGGATGAGACATTTTTTACGTAACTTAACTTGATAACAGTTAAGGATAAGTCGCTTACGTGAACATAAGCGGAATCTTTATACTGTTTGCCCACTGGAGTGATTGTGTGGATCGTAATGATAAAGTCTTTACGTTCTTTTATAAAATCGTTCTGCATTAAAAAATGTCTCACCCTTATGAAATTCAGAATACCTTCGTACCTTCGAAGGTACGAACGAAGGTACGAATTAAATTAATTACAATATCGTGACGTTTGGATAACGATACCAGGTGAGGAACCCTCGGATCGGCTATCATGCATGTATGAAGCGCTGAACAAAGATTTTCGAATTTAAAAAAAATGTCGACAATGTATGAAACGAATAGACCGTGATGTTTGGTTCACGATACCAGGTGAGTGCGACATTTTTTTATTACATTCCAAAAATTTCAGAGTCGTGTAGAAGCGGGTTCTGCGGGTTCTACGACTTGTTCTATGCCGAATAACATGCGCCATTATTGCTAACTTTAAGCCGCAAAATTATCTGAAATTCCCCGCTCCCCCCAAACAAGCCGTGAAACACACCGATATGGGAAATCAGCAAGCCCGACGCATGGCCTCAGCGGCAATCGGAGAGGTCGAATCCGGGAATGTCGTTGACGAGTCTGTCAGCTCGCCTATTCGAAAATCTCCGCTGGCGCCTTTAACTTACGGGTGGGTTGAGGCCGTTTCCTGATGCAGGGTGTTTCTTTGTTGTTTTCGACTTGTTCAACAGCTGAGGTCAAATCATATCTTCTCTGCTCTTTACAACCAGCCCCCAGATTTCAATGGTACCCAATGCTCCGTCCACAATACAATCAACGAGGACCTTCCAACCCTCGCCTGAACTATCTGGTTGGCCCGAAAGTCCAATACTGGTCCCTGTTGCTATTAACTGGACACAGGGCGGCAGCATCGTAGAAGTTGAAGGTAGTTTTGATAATTGGCAGTCGCGCCAGGCTCTGCATCGAAGCGGTAATCGAGAATTCGCAATTGTCAAGATGCTACCGCCAGGGGTGTATCAGTACAAGTTCATCGTCGATGGAGAATGGAAATATGCACCGGACCAGCCAGCAATGTATGACGAAATGGGCAATGTCAACAACGTATTGGAAGTGCAAGAATATGTTCCCGAAATCTTGGACTCATTAGACTCCTTTCTTGCTCCCTCGAGCCCGCCGGAGAGTTACAACTGCGCCTTATTCATACCGGATGACTTCGCCAAAGAGCCTCCCACTTGTCCACCGCATCTCCATCTTACGCTTCTCAACATGCCACAAATACCCGATGCACCAAATCTGCTACCCCGCCCCCAACATGTTGTACTCAACCACATATACAACGACAAAGTAATGAATATGGGAGGAATGCAAGTGATAGGTACGACACATAGATACAGATCAAAGTACGTTACCGTGATCTTTGTGAAGCCCTAGTGTTGGCAACATGTTGGGGCTACAGTCGTAACAGCTGAAGTTCGCAAGTAAGACACCATAAACCTCGAGCTCTTAAAGTTCTTTGCTAGCTACCTAGCAAATGTAATAAACACTTGTAAATGTGCGTCATAGAGAGCATTCCAAGTGTAAAACCTATACGATTGGTTGTCAAAACTCATCTGAAGCAACCAGAGTTTATATGTGTTGAAGCACAAATACATACGAAGGTAAGTGCTTCAAAGGTTAGGTTACATTTTTACCAAATAAAGATGCACATATTCTCAGCTAGCTAGAGTATCTATACGTAGTCATATGAAATAGACTCCCTCGTGGACGGGAATTTATAATACCTCATAAGATAGGGGAGAGTTCCAACCGTTGATTTCGAGCCCTAAGGAACTCGAAAAGAACTCGACCGGCAAAAGCGACGTCTTCAGCCGTCGTGTATTCTTCAGGACTGTGACTGATACCGTCTACACATCTTACAAATAACATTCCGATTGGACAGGTTGAGTGTAAGGCAAGAGAGTCATGGCCAGCGCCACTGATGAGAGTGGAAACGTTGCTTTGCAAATATTCATCACCTGCATTGTCGTGGCGCTGTGCTCCAATTATTGCCTCGTTGAGTGCTTTTGTAAGTTCAATATCGCAATTAGCTGCCGGAGCTTCGTGCTTCAGATCCACTCTGCAAATCATGTCACGTTTTAGACAAGCACGATTTACAGCTTCTGTAACTCTTAACACAACGCCTTCCCTCTCATGATTGCTTCTTGACCGTATGTCAATTGTAAAATTTGTATTACTTGATATCACGTTGCTTGACCCGGGCCAGATGCGAATTTCTCCTACCGTGCAGACCAACATCGTGCCCCCATCTGATACTTGAGCTTGAGTCTTGCAAAAAGTTTCGATGAAGTGTATAATTTCAGCTGCGCCGGCGACTGCATCCTTTCTGGTTGACATAGGTACTGTCCCAGCGTGACCTTGGGTGCCATGGACGCTGACTGTTAGTCTAGTCTGGCCAGATATAGCGGCCACTGGTGCAACGGATTCCCCGCGCGTATGAAGCACGGGACCTTGTTCAATGTGTACTTCAACATAAGAAGAAATGGTGTCAGATATGTTTGCAGTTAATATGGACTGTCGCGAACCTTTAAAACCGCCATGCCTGAGAGCCTGCAGCATGCTAATACCATTCTCATCGGTTGCATTATCGGCGCTTTCAGAAAGTAACCCGACCATGGCGCGGCTGCCAAGAAAAGTACTGGAAAAGCGGACACCTTCCTCATCAGAAAAGGCAACTACTTGTACAGGGCCTGGGATCTGCTGGCCAAAAACAATTGAGTTGAGGGTCAGAGCCTTAACGCTGGAAATGCCGACGAGCACCCCTAGAGTTCCGTCGAATTTCCCTGCATCTTTTACCGTGTCGATGTGGGAGCCAACAAGTAAGACCTTTTGGTTTGGGGTTGCCCCTTCGAGTCGTCCGTGCACGTTGCCTACTTCATCAACCCAAGTATCCATTCCGCCTTCACGCATCCACGACTCAACTTTATCCATCGCAAGCCGCGATGCAAAGCTTAAAAACGTGCGCTGTAAACTACCATCTGTAGCATCACTTACGGCGCCCAAGGCCAGCAGATGGTCCCAAGTTTCATTGTCAAGTGCCCGAGCTGCTTCATCACAGAAGGCCGAGGTGCCAGCGAGGAAAAGAGTTAAAGCGAAGACGAAAGCAAATACAAACTTTCTCGTGTGTGATAGGGAATGCCGAAGCATTTATCTTTACCCAGACGATGCGTACTGAGGAGGCGGATATGCGCTGATGTTCACAGCCTTTCTTAAGTGTTGGTTGACCTGTTCTCGAAACAGACGTGATGTTTACCTTCGTATTTTTCCTTTAAAACTGATCAAGATTTGTTCTGTATTATATGAATATTAAACATGGGGTTGTTAGGCCTAACAACTAATGCCCCCTAGTCGAGGGTTAGTTTAATTTTGAACGTAACTTATTATAATGTATTTAAGATCGATCTTTATATACACTCTAAAAATAAAGAGAAACAGCTGAATAGATCGATGTAGGGTATTATCTATTTAATGTCTTACGAATAATGAAAGTAATAGGAAATACAAGGATTCTGAATTTGAATAAGGATGGGACATTTTTTTCGTAACTTAACTTGATAATCGATATTGATAAGTCGCTTAGGTGAACATAAGCGGAATCTTTATACTGTTTGCCCACTGGAGTGATTGATTGTGTGGATCGTAATGAAAGAGTGTCGCTAGAAAATGCTTTAATGAAATGGTACTGTGGCGCTGTAACCAATATCTAATATCTGACTGAATTTTACGTTCATAATCGTTATGCATAAAAAAATGTCCCACGCACCATATATTGAAATTCAGAATACGAACTGTTAAGATTTATCAAGTTAATGTTACTGTATGAAAAAAATGTCTCATCACCCTTGCCTTACTTACTTATTATTATGAAAATCAGAATATATACCTTCAAATAAATAAAATAAAGGTATAATAATACGGCGGGTAACTTTTACAAGTAATAAGCAAGGATATCAGTATGCAATAAGATCTTGTCGTTAAATTGCGTATGTGAACGAAGTGGTGCCTTGCTTGTCTTGTTGCTCCCTATGCGCAGAGCGCTCAAAACGTGCATAGTGCCGTGAAAGCGGTGATTTCAACGATGCTGACGCGCCTTTTGGTCGCTTACAACTTGGGCAGCTCGTAAATCAGTCGAACCTGCACCGGAACTTGGTGTCCAATGATAAAACAAAAGCTGCCTTCTCAACGTTGGCTACTCTATGTTTTGGCTGTGGCAAAGGTGCTGGCACTGGTTGTTTTTTCTTTTGGGTTCTTTCTCACGCGAACCCAGCTATTGGAGACGAGTATTTGCGAAGATTTCTTTGGCGCCGACCCAAATCGCCTCAGGATACCTTTTGTGTCTGCGGACTCGCAAACAGGTTGCTGGTTGGAGCCAGGTGTGGACAAATTGGTCCTGTTTGTGGTAGATGGGGCACGTTTCGATTTCGCGACTGCTTTTCCTCACGGCGAAAAGAATGCGTTTTTGTCAGATAGACCTCCACTGCAGGCAATCAATGAGATATTGGGAGACGACTGCGAGATAGCCGAACTATTTCGGTTCGTCGCGGACTCCCCAACTACGACGCAACAGAGGCTGAAGGGCATCCTAACAGGAGGTTTGCCAACATTTTTTGATATTAGTAAAAGTTTCGGCGCGGTGAAACTAGTAGAGGATAACATCATAGCCCAAGCCGCGGCCGCTGGTCGCCGAGTTTCATTTTCTGGAGACGATACGTGGGTAGATTTATTTCATCCAGCACATTTTGCCGCAGGGATGGATCCGCATCCATCTTACAACGTCAATGATCTCGACACTGTTGATAATAACGTTAGAAAACACCTGATGTCCGCTCTTGACGAGCCAGGTGAGTGGGATATTCTTATTTGTCACTTTCTCGGGGTCGACCACGCGGGACATACCTACGGTGTTGACAGCCCAGCCATGGCGCGCAAACTTGAGGAAACCAATGCAGATATAAAAGCTGCAGCTTCCATGATCGCGGCAGACGAAGCTTTCGATCGCACGCTGTTTATTGTTATGGGTGATCATGGCATGACCACCGATGGAGACCATGGAGGAAGTACTCAAGATGAAACTGATACATTTATTTTTGTTCACCGCCCACGCGCAGCCAAGTTGAATCAGTCACAAACATTGCGCAATACGAGTTCGAGATTTCATCAGTCATCGGATTTTTTGTCCGTGGCTCAAATCGACTTTGCACCTACCATCTCTGCTATCCTTGACTTGCCGATCCCGTTCAGCAACCTCGGTACAGTGCAACAAAGAATTTATGAAATAGCCAGCCCGCGGGAGGAAAATTGGAATCATTCAAGATATTGTGACACAGAGTTTTGCGCCTCTGACATGGACGAACAGTACCTTATTTCTCTCAGGGGTACAGCAACACAAGTGTGGCGTTATATTGACGAGTACACGGCCAAAGCTGGAAACCCGTTTGCCTCCAACGAATGGGCCTCCCTGTTGCAACTTCGCAGTTTGGCATCGAGCGAAAGCGGAGTGCAGAGGGATGACATAGAAAACATAAAGCATTTTCTCCACACCGCAGCAGCTATAACGAGAGAAAAGTGGGTACAATTTTGCTTGTGGAAGATGGCAGTTGGTATTCTTCTCCTTTTCTGCCCTTTTGTGATGTCAATTACAGTCTACGCACACTCCAGGCGCAGTTTGTTCTTTTGCGTGATGCAGTGGCTAAAGTACCTAGACACGCGCCGATGTCGTGTCATCCTCTTCAAACTGTTTTGGCGGGCGCAACTGCTCGAAACTGTGACTATGTGCCTGTTAACTGCCCTTGTTTCGGGGCAACGACTCTCAAACAGTTTTATTTTAGCAGAAGGAGATGTTGCACACTTCATAATTGCTTCTGTATACTGTTTCTATGTGCTTAAAGGATTTTCTTCTCCTTATAGACGAAATCGCATTAAGCACGTGTGGAAGATGCTTAGGTTTGTACTCACAGCAGCTTTCTTTACCAGCATCATAGGACTTCAAATGCTTGGAGATAGCTGGGTTAAGCGAAATACTGTGGATAGGGCATGGTATGACCTGCATGTTACGCGATCTGCTTCAGATTTGAGGAACGCGCTGCTCTCTGCATTCGTTTTACTCCCATGGATCTGTCATCGGACTTTAACGCAGACCAATATGAACAGCATGAGAGCATGTGTTACTATTATTTCTGTTTCCGTGGGTCTCCGTATTTTCATGCTTGCTGGACCCGGGTCTCGTGCAATTTGGCGTTTTATAGGCTCAGAACTTTCGGGTATATTCTTGTATGCCTTGGACTGTTTTCTACCCTGGATTACATATTGTGCATCGTTCATTGCATTGAGTATTCCTGCACCGGTCGCTCCCGCATTTCATCATTTACGTTACACAGTGCAAGGAGCTATCCATTACCTCGCATGGGCACTCATCAATATATATACACTATCTTTAGGGGAGCGAGGCGCACTATGGGACTCGCTCGTGTTCATCCAATATGCGTCATTGGTATACGCCAGCCTCGATAGTTCTCACTCCTCTATATCGGCCGATGCGCGGACAGAGTCGTCCCTGCTTTTCGCATGGCAGGTGTCTACTTCTCAGCTATTTTTTGCGAGTGGGCACTGTTGCACTTTTGATTGTTTGCAATTTTCGAGTGCATTCATCGGATTCAAATTTTTCCACTTTTACTTGATGGGAGTTTTACTTGCTTGCAATACTTGGGCTGGAGATATCTTGGCATCTATAACGCTACCTGGAGTTGTCGTAATGTATTGGTCCGATGAAGGAAATGGCGGCGAAGAATCCGTGTTTAGATTTGACCTCGCGCTCGCTCACGCCTCGATTTTTTACACCACCTTTCGCCTGGCTGTCCTGATTCTCACCGTAACATTTGTTGCTTTTCAGCGCAACCATTTAATGGCTTTCGCAGTCTTCACACCAAAGTTTGTCTTTGAAGCTATTGGACAGTGCATCGGGGATGCAATTCTTATTCTTTGCATTTTCGTTTGCTCTGTGTCCTTGAAAAGGTGGAACGCCCATACTTACACACGATGTACGCATGTTCGGAACAAATAATCCTTCTAAGGTTAATATTACAAAGGCAATGATGATGACGTACACTTCACGGAGATATCTTTTCTTTGTCGATAATTCCGAGAGGCAGGAAGGTTGCTGCAAAGGGCTGATCGTAAGATACCGTGCCTTTTTGGGCGTCGTCGTCGTCGCTTTCCGATATGACAATGACCTCGGGAGAACTAGGCGATAGTACGTCTTTGCTGAGTTCGCGCTGCACACGAACCTGACAAATTGCACCATCTCGCCCTTTGTCATCTCCTACAGCCTCTCCATGACCTTCAAGTTTATCCGTAAGTTTGCCGCCCATACAATTGCCTGCAATGCGAACACTGTCATCTGTTTCTACTAGCTCTTGAGGAACATGAAGCACTGATCCTCCGGTTCCAAGTACCACGCCAAGCATGGTCTCCGCACAGATCCATCGTGCATCAGTTTTGCCCTCCAGCGGATTCGTCATCACCGGCCGCCAACGCCCACTGGATTCTATCTCTATTCGCTCTGTGGCATTTTCACGGGTCTGTCTTTCTCGGGCACGCAATACACCAAGTACGCGTGCGAGATAACCATCTATAATGATATCGTGTGGCCGCCCGGTCACACCACAGTGTGGGCATGTCCATTTGCGAACTTTTGCATTGAGCTCTATGAAAGTATCAAGGTCAAATACTGCTAAGCTCAGGCACTGTCGTGTCCTTGCCGGGGTTTTACAGATCATACCAGAAATAGGGCACCGTAGCGACAAGATCAAGCTGTCCTTAATGATGATGTCCGTATCTGTTTCCTCTTTATTCCGCCCACTCATCTTGAGCTCTAGCATGGCCTTCGCTAAAGGAAAGGACGCAGGTGCAGGAATCATACTTTTGACCTCATTCAGAGATCTTCGCACAACTAAACGCATCACCATAGAGAAAGCTCTTTCATCATGACAGTGCATATACACCTCATTGCTCCCTTCAGTTATGGTACCTAGATGCACACTCACTGGCGGGTCGCGCCCAGCTTCTCCCATGGCAGACCCTGGTTGTCGGTACAGATGGTAGGGATCATATCGAAATAAAATTTAAACCATGACAGGAAACGATGAATGTACGAAATGGGAATGTCAACAAAATAGCAGTATTATTTGAGCATGTAGAGATTCTTTACCATAACTGGAAGGGGCTGACCGTTGATGTTCACACTCGCCAGAAACGGCCAGTGCAGTCGAGCTGGCACAGGGTCATCAATCAATATACAAGCTAGCTGCAGCTGGTATTGCTCCGGGTGAGCGCGAATCAAATCAATATGCGCATCACTCAAGTAAAAGAGTCGTCGCAACGATTGCTGGTTTGTCCCTGCATTCAGTCTTAGCCGCGTCGGTGGCACAATCATGCCAAGTGCTCCCGGCAGCGTATGGTCTCCTGCTGGTGCCCAAAATGGATCTGCAGCTAGAAAACGTGCCCATATAGGTTTGTCGAATGACCCGTTGCTATGTGAATTGTCGCACGCTCGGGACATGCGTTCGGTACCATCGTCACATGCCTCGGTCTTGCTGCTGCTACCACGCAACGAGACGCGTTCATCCATTTTTCTTTTCAGAGTAGAAACGCGGGTGTCAGACGAGCCAGATAGGCAGCTGTAGGCGGAATGTATAGCATCCTCGACAGAATGTTTGCCTCCGCATTGCTGTATTAAGGCGGGATTCGAGAACACTCGCTCAAACCGACGCAGAAGATCTTCCCGTTTCCCGCTTTTCGCTAGTCTCAGCTTAGTTAGCACTTCCCTGAGTTCCGGGACTCGGAGGTGAGTTACCATCTTCCTTAACTCCTGACCTATATCGGCCGCCATGGTAGCTCGATCTAGCACCCAAACACAATATGCGCGCCGGATATAACCACGGAAGGACGGCCCTTGGAACGTACGAGTTGTGTCTCTCTGCTCCCGTCCGGGCCACTTGTTTGCTAAAGGACTTGAGGAGGCGGCCACCAACCCCAAGGACCGACCCATAGAAGAACTGACCCATAATTTGAGTCTTTCGAGTTAGACATCATCTTACTATATATTCTGCCGGGAACCGCGAAGTCGTTAAGCGCAGAAATCCTATCTTGCATATATTTCTTTCGCCTTTTACTAAAGAAATCTGAGATTTGACTTCATCTTGCGCGTTCACAATTTTTTTGCCCTTTACGGGCCTCCGCAATCTATCCTGTACACATACAAACTCCGGAGCAGGAGAAACCTGAGCTCGAACACGTTCAACCCATAAACAGGAAAAGCACTAATAATGAAGTCCATGTTATATATTCTTCCACGTTCGTAATGGTGAGACATACCTTTCTCGGCCTTTTGGCTAAGATCAAGTGTAGTATCTGTTCTTATCAGTTTAATATCTGGTACACTGGCAATGTCCAGTATTCGATATTAAATGAATTTTTCAGGGGCGAATCCAGTTATCTGTGCTTGCACAGTGGAACCGAGGATGGCCGTGGCAGAGCACAACGCACCGGACGTCCACCCCTTATTACTCTTATCTTATGACCACCCCCATTTTTATATTCTGAATTCGTTCAATCATCGAACGAAAAACAAAGACGAGCAAGGTTTATTTATTTATTTGCTCCATCTATATATATCCGTTTGACGGGTGATATTATAAATAAATATCATTTTTATAAGATAATAAATAAAAAAGATAAAACTTGTCGACAAAGGCAAAGGCGGCGCGACAGAACATAGAATATTAAGAAACCGAAGATTGAAACAAACGCTCCGACATCGCCCTTGATAAAGTCATTACGGCGCATACAAATCGCAGCGCTCGTCCAAAGCGACCAACCCCGCTGCTCCTGAGTCACAGTTTCTCATCGTGACAGATAGTGATTCTGTTTCAAAACAAACCCACCTCATTCTTGTGAAGATAGAAGGGAGCACGTGTGCTCTTTTACATCGGAGGAAAATGGGTCGAAAGGGCGGTGCGAAAGGCAAAGCACATTCCTCTGGCCTGGTTGATGACGTTGACGCTGCCGATCGTGCCAAAAAAAGTGACACTGCTGTGTTCGGCAGGCCGAAGAAACCCAAGAAAGGGAGAAATCGATACGAGAGTTCATCAGACGAAGACACGGCTCCTCTCACGGCCGCCAACAAACCCGCGACAAAAGTACCAGAGGAAGTCGATAGTGCGCTGGAAATCACGCAAACAAGGTCACAGAAACGCAAACAAAAAAAATACAGAAAAGCTCTTGGGGGAAAGAGTCGAACTTATGGGTCGGATGACGATGAGGTTCTCACCCTTGCCGCAATGGCGAAAGGAATTCGTAGCCCCGACGACAAGTCTAAAGAAGACGAGCCTGATCTCAAACTGCGCGAAACAGAAGGCAAGAAAACCAACCCTGAGCAAGCTAGCCTGGGCACCGTCGGTTTCGCTGCTCTCATGGGTGCAGCCACAGACGAAGACGAGAGCGAGGTTAACTCAGCCGGCGAAGTTGAGGTAGATACATCCACCTCTACATTCTCTATTTTGCGTGACAGTTGCGGAGATGGTACGAAATTTGCTGCTCTTGTCGACGTTCCGGATGATGATGAGAGTGGCACACATGCGGACACAGTTCCAGATGCAAAACCCGCGTCCGACCCTGGGCCACAGCTGAAAGAAAAATGTGAGATTTCCAACGCAGATGATGAACCTGTGCTTCTCATAAAGAAGAAGAAAAAGAAGAAAGTTGATCTGGCTATCTTCACGGGGACTGATGAAGAAACCGGTGCCTCTCACCTTTTGATCGCTGAAATCATTGACTGCAATCGACATCCAATGGTAGATAAACTGATGGTGTGTAGCATCGATTGGGGTGGCGATCGCCCAGCACGAGTTGTGTCTGGTGCTCCGAATGTCAAAACCGGATTGAAGGTCATTTTTTGTCGGGTTGGTGTCAAGGTACCTTCCACGGGAGAGGTACTCACAAGCAGATCATTCAAAGGGGTCATGTCTGAAGGCTTGATCATGTCCGCCGCGGAAATGGGATGGATGGAGAAGGCTGTCGGCGTCGTTGAGTGCCCGAGGAAATCCGTTGTTGGCAAGCCTGCGCCCAAAGACCCACCCCCGGATATATCTATGGCAGATCCAGCTGCGAAAACGAAAAAGAAAGACAAAGACAAGAAATTCAAGAAAGACAAGAAAGACAACAGTTCGCGTCGGTCTGGGCCTGCAACAGGAGACACCACTTTTGGCCAGAAAAAGAACGACGCCGATCCTGACCCTACTGAGCCTGAGGCTGCGCAAGAGGGCATCGTTCCACGGCCAACAATCGAAGGAGATCAAAAGAAAAAGAAGCCACCCGAAATTTGCACCTTAGCAAAGAGCAAAGATGACGATGATCTAGATGCGCTATTTGCTGAGCTTGGTATCGAGAGCAATCTTGATGAGGGCCGCGGAGAGTCAAAAGCTGCAAGGAAACGGCGCGAGAAGAAGGAGAGAGAAGCTGAAGCTGTTTTAAATTCTTCAAACACAGACACTCGTGATGGTAATTCTGAACGAGTCCCAACTCAGAACACCCTTGACGATTCAACATCCGGCAGCGAGGTAGGCATATGGGAAAAGCAGCTTGAAGAGCTTGAGGTGAAGCAGTCACGTGGAGATCAGCTCACCGATGCTGAGAAAAACAAGTTGAAAAAGCTCAAGAAAAGAGCGAAAGAAAAGGAGAAGAAAGAGAATAGGACTGCCGATCTAAGCAAGGGACCAAAAGTTTCCGCCGCAGTTCTTAAGATGCAAGAAAATTTGCGTCTTCGTGATGAAGCTGCCGCTGCACTTGCAGCTGCTGCTGCTGAAGAAGAGGCCAGGATAAAGGCTGAAGAAGAGGCTGAAGCTCAGAAGAAAGCCGAAGAAGATGCAAAGAAGGCCGCTAAGAAGGAGAAGGAACGCTTGAAAAAAGAACAGCTCAGGGCTGAGGGAAAGTTGCTCTCTGCCAAACAAAAAGAAGAACAGAAGCGACTTGAAGTCATGCGCGCACAACTTCTTGCTAAGTCCAATGCATCTGGTGTTACGGATCATGTCCCGATGAAAAGATCGATAAGCGATGACAAGAAAAAGAAGAAGGCCTTGGCAGAAAAGAGGCGCTTAGAGGCAGAAGCTGCCCGCCAAGCAGCAGAAACAGTGACAACATCAGCCCCTGAACACGCGACAAAGACAGCTGGGTTGGAGAATTTTTTAATTGCAGAGGAATCCGACGATGCTGAAGATGATTGGGATGCAGTTGATAACTTAGATGACTTGGTCAAAATATCCAGCAAAGTCCAGATGAATCACGAAGTCCACGAAGAAGGCGATCAAACGGCCCAACTGCACAGCCAGGAAGAGCCGGATGGCAAACATGAGAAAATGGGAGGCGCGGTCACACAAAACGCGCAAATGGTCTCGAGCGCGCCAATTGACGAGAAAATGGAACCTAAGTCTCAAGCAATTAGCTCGATAGGACGGCCCACGTCTCGTCAAATGAGCTTGGATCTTGATATAGATTCAGGCGATGAATCTAAAGGGAGCTCAAATGCCTCTTTGGATTCTGATTTGTCGGATGAAAGTGAATACTCAAGTGATATATCATCAAGCGAATACAGTTCAACGGATGAAGATAGTGACTCAGACGAGGATCACGAATTACGAATTCGGATCGCAGCAGCAAGGGCTGCACGCCTCGAGCGATTCGAGGTTGAAAAGAATAACCGCTCGAAGGATCGACTCCGTTGTCCAATCATATGTATCATGGGGCATGTCGATACCGGCAAAACAAAGATCTTGGACAACATTCGCAAAACAAATGTGCAAGATGCGGAAGCAGGCGGCATCACACAGCAGATTGGAGCTACGTTTGTCCCTGACAGCTCATTAAAAGATCGCACCTACGCACTGAACAAGGGGGATTTCGACATAAAAGTACCGGGCATTCTCGTGATCGATACCCCTGGGCACGAATCATTCACGAACCTTCGGAGTCGCGGCTCATCATTGTGCGACATGGCCATCCTTGTCGTGGATATCATGCACGGGTTGGAACCTCAAACCTTGGAATCGTTAAATATGCTTCGAATGCGAAAGACACCATTCATCATAGCGCTCAACAAGATAGACCGCATGTATGACTGGAAGGCACAAACAAATGCTGCCGCAAGGGACAGTCTTGCGGCTCAGAAACAGCACTCAAAGTCCGAATTCGAGGATCGCGCACGGAAAATCATGCTTGAGTTTGCCAAAGAAGGTCTCAATGCTGCATTGTATTGGGATAATCCCGACGTACGAACTTTCATCAACGTGGTGCCCACCTCCGCCATCACCGGGGAGGGAATCCCAGATTTACTCCATACTCTCGTCTCTCTTACGCAGACACGGCTAAATGTCCAGCTACAGTTTTTCAACGCCGTGCAATGTACTGTCTTGGAGGTAAAGATGATAGAGGGACTTGGAACCACCATGGACGTCATCCTCATTAATGGCACACTAAAGGAGGGACAGACTATTGTAGTAGCCGGTTTAGAAGGGGCAATCGTGACAAACGTGCGCGCACTGCTGACTCCGCAACCATTGAGGGAGATTCGTGTCAAAGCAAATTATCAACATCACAAAGAGATATCTGCGGCAATGGGAATCAAGATATTGGCGCAAGGCTTAGAGAAGGCGGTTGCGGGGACATCTTTGCTTGTTCAAGATCCTGAGGACGATCTGGATGAACTCAAGGAAGAAGTTCTCAGTGATATGAAGAATGTGCTTGCTCGTGTTGATAAATCAGGCGAGGGAGTATACGTGCAAGCTTCCACACTGGGTTCTTTGGAGGCACTTCTTGAGTTTCTCAAATCACCAGCGGTGAGTATTCCTGTCGCAGGAATAGCAATCGGCCCTGTGAACAAACGTGACGTGATGGGCGCATCCGTCATGCACGAACGCAAGTGTCCAGAATATGCAACGATTCTTGCCTTTGATGTGAAGGTGACAGACGAGGCATACAAGATGGCGGTAGAGCTCAATGTCAAGATCATGACGGCAGACATCATTTACCACCTCTTTGATCAGTTCACAGATTTCTTGGAGAAGATCAAACAGAAGAAGAGAGAAGAGGCTGTTGAGCGCGTATCATTCCCTTGTGTTCTCAAGATCATGCCCAACTGCATATTTAATAAACGAGACCCGATTGTCGTGGGTGTCGATGTGCTCAAGGGGATTGCTCGCGTTGGCACGCAGCTTTGCATTCCAACTCAAGGATTCATTGACATTGGGAAAATAGCGTCGATGGAACTTAACCACAAACAGGTTGAAAAGGCGCTCCCAGGCCAGAGTGTCGCTATGAAAATTCAAGCAGTATCAAGTGCCGAGTCAAGCCGATTATATGGAAGGCATTTTGACCACAAAGATGAGCTCGTTAGTCGAATCACTCGCGAATCAATCGACATGCTGAAAGATAACTTCCGCGACGAGCTCACAAAAGACGACTGGCGACTAGTCGTCGAATTGAAGAAAAAATTTGAGATATTCTACGGAGAACCGATGTGAAAAACGCATGAAGAAAGTGATGCGTTTTTAACGGTTGCTGGCTGCGTAGTTCATGATTCGTCGAAAGCGGCTTATGCAGTTTGAAGGTCGGCACTAGTGTTAACCTCGTGCGGACGTTTTTCTTATTTTCTAGCCAAGATGAACCGATATTCGCTAGGTGTCGTGAAAGCATGCTCCCTGTGCTGGTTGCACTGAATTAAATATCGAAAATTGGACTCAAAACGTGCTTCTCAGGTTACACCAAGACCACGTATATTTCAACACGCGTCACACCAGCTACCTTAGTTGACCCTCAGGCCTTGGTGACCGATGAAGAAATAGTAGAAAACTGGATGTAGATCCAGCACCACTATGATGACTTGGTCCCCATAACCTCCGCACGTACTTCAATATGGGCGGGCTTCCTTCATGAATTTCTGTCTTCGCACCATGCCCGGCGAGACGTTTTTGCGCACGCCTTCCAGCGCAAGTTTATTCAAGTCAGCTTCACTAAGTTGTGGTGTGAGGCCGACATCTACTGATGCACCCGTCATCTTCGCCGACAACTTTTGCATTTTGACACGCATGTTGCCAAACATGACGATCAGCTGAGCTAGATCCTTGTCGCTACGCCCCGCGCCTTTCACTATCCGTTGTCGACGAGATTCTGCAGTAGCTCCTGCAACAAGAATATCTGGAAACCGACGTTCTTTTGTTGTCATGGACATTATGAGAGATCGGGCAACTTTTACTGATTTCTCTGCTTCTTGCAGATCTCGTTCGTTCAGACCGTTCGTTCCAGGCAACATCTTCATCAACCCACCCATGCCACCCATCTGGCCCATCAACTCCATCTGAGTGATGAAGTCATTGAAATCAAAGGTGGCGCTCATTATTTTTTCCCTCATCTGCGCTGCCTGTTCCTCTTTCACTGCCTCCTGAGCGCGTTCGACAAGTGTCACGATGTCGCCCATACCAAGTATCCGACTGGTCATTCGCTCAGGATAAAAAGCCTCCAGAGATTCCATCTTCTCGCCGACACCTATAAATTTGATAGGTTTGCCACTTACTTCCCGAACGGACAGTGCAGCACCACCGCGCGTGTCACCGTCCATTTTGGTGAGTACGGCACCAGTTATGCCAACTGCATCATCGAATGCTGCCGTCAAAGCTGCTGCCTCTTGACCAGTCATTGCATCTACAACAAGGAGAGTCTCATCCGCAGTTGTCAACTCCTTTGTTGCCTGCAACTCGGCCATGAGCTGTTCATCTATCTGAAGTCTCCCAGCAGTGTCCACGATTACCACATCAATCCCCTCCGCTTTGGCTTTTTGTACTCCAAGAGCAGCAACCTCCGTTGGGTTGACATCAGAGCCCATATCGAATACTGGTGTTCCAATTTGTTGGCCGAGCATTTTCAACTGGTCAATTGCAGCAGGGCGATAGACGTCGGTGGCAACCAGTAAAGACCGCTTGCCTTGCTTTTGCAGATAGAGTGCAAGCTTCCCACACGCTGTCGTCTTCCCAACGCCCTGCAGTCCAGTCATAAGAATCACAGTTGGACCATCAGGTGGCTCCTTAAATGCGAGGCCGTCCCCACCAAAGCCACCCATCAATTCGCAAAGCTCATCAGCGACAACCTTTGTCAGCTGTTGTCCTGCGCTAACACCTTTTGTCACCTGAACGCCGATGGCCTTCTTTTCAACATTGGCAATGAATCGACGGACAACAGGTAAGGAAACATCAGCCTCCAGCAAAGCACGCCTGATGTCTTTAAGAGGAACTTTCATATTATCTGAACTCAGATCATCCTTGTCTTCCAGTGTGGCCCAGGCGTTGTTGAGACGATCCGTCAAGCTGCCGAATGCATCAGCATGTACGATCATTACCCCACCGCGAAAGAAGTAGCGACCATCGTTTCCCGTGTCAGGATAAGGCATCCGTCGCAATCGAGAAGCATACTTCCAGTTGCTCTGTCGCTTGAAACCCCTATTCTCGCTGATTCTACACGAGGTGGAATTTCGAACGGTGCCTTTTCGCGCACACGTGCCGAGAGGACTTGCTCTAGTTACAGAAGAAATGACCGCCATTTTGAAAGACTGAAACGGATGCGATTGCAGCTGTTCGTTCTACTCGGGTACGAAGGGTTTCTCGGTGCACCTTATTGAGAGCGGATATCGTCGCGAGGCAAAGCAGCGAAGAAACTAATAATCAATATGAAGGTAAATAATAATAATATTAAATAATAAACTGTTCGTTATTACGAAGGTGCCGATCTTATTACAGGGTCCTTTATTTGGAAAAATGCACCCACCGGTAGACTTATAATAAGGACCAAGGTCTATTTATTTGTTCCATTGATATCATTATTGACAGCATTAACTCAAGATCGTCGGTTCATCTCAGCGCTACATATACTTGAAGCCTTTATTATTATTGGATGAAATAAACCAATTCCTTGAGTCGCGTGTTGAAAATTTGACCACATATTTTTACACATACGCACGATATGTAATACCTTCGTATGATAATAACTCGTTTATTCGGCTACATGCCGACAAACGTGGGAACGGACTCTCGAAATCACCTTTAACTGTTCGTTCGATCCCGAATGTTTTTATTATGATATTCTGAATTTCATCAGGCGTGACACATTTTTATGCATATATATACATTATAACGATTTTATA
>CEWB01015924.1_pt1 | contig 18135 bp, 10 predicted proteins | sample 530831 | NCBI WGS metagenome assembly CEWB01 (sample SAMEA2621013, study PRJEB7988) | marine metagenome | biome: marine biome (ENVO:00000447); feature: surface water layer (ENVO:00002042); material: "saline water (ENVO:00002010), including plankton (ENVO:xxxxxxxx)" | depth 5 m | reverse complement strand
TTTTTCAAACAAACGAATAAAAACAAGGTAAGTGCGGCTGAAAAAAGTACTCTGACCCCATTATTCTAACATTTAACTGCTGACGATCATAAACGCATTAGGTCGAGCCGATTCGTAGACGACGAAGTAGGCCTGTTAGCGATGACAATTGAAAAGACCCTTGAAAGAGTGAGCGACTTTGTTGAACGCGAACGCAATTTCACCAATGCAGCCAGCCACGAATTACGCACCCCAGTGACGGTAATTTCAGGTGCGCTTGAAATACTTGAACAAAGTGACTTAGATAATGGTGACAAAAAGGCGCTAGATAGAATGCGGCGTGCCACGCTAGACATGAAAAACATGATTGAAATGTTTTTGTGTTTAGCCCGCGAGACCGACCATGGCTTGTACAGCGAACAGTTTAGCGTTGCGCCCTTAGTGTATAAAGCCATTGACCAGCAGCGCTACCTTTTGCGAGGAAAGTCAGTTGATATTGAACTAGACGAAGCGGCCAACCCCAGCATTTTCGGGCATCCACAGGCTTTTTCTATCGCCGTTACAAACCTTGTACGTAACGCGTTCGAACATACCTTAGATAACCAGGGCTCAGTCAGCGTAATAATAAAACACAACGAACTCATTGTTAGCAATCACACAAATAAGCATGTTAGTCAGCAGATAACGTTGGCTAATGAATTCAGTACAACAAACAACGGCCTTGGTTTAGGCATTGTGCAGCGTTTGTGTGAGAAAAATAACTGGGCGTTTTCACTAAGCACGTCTGAAAATCTAGTCGTTGCTAGGTTGTGTTGGTGAGCTAGAAAAAACAGCCAATGCTTTTTTACCAGAACAGTATTAATAAGGTAATTCACTTCGCCAGATGACGGCTAATGTTCCCGTCCAGTTATTGGATCTCTTATTCTTTTCATCGCTGAAACCCTTTAATGAGGTCGAGTTTAAACCCGACCGTAAACGCAGAACTAATTAAAACCAGCTTCTTTTTAAAATTCATCAAATTCGATGACATTAAAATAAGGGTTAACGGCTAAAAAGCGGCATTAAAACCTATAAATGATATAACACCAAAACCTATAGATAAGAATTGCTAATTGGCCAGTATCACGAGTAGTAGTAACTAGAGTTGAAAACATACTTAATAGCCTCTGCAGTGGCTGTTTAGGACTTAAATGAGCGAATAGCGGAAGTGAGTATCGAACTCTGTGCATACTAAATATCGAGCCGCAAGTTTTCCTGTATCTCGTCTATCAGAGTTTTTGGTACATCCCATTCCTCAGCAAGCTGACGCCAAGTTGATATGTGCTCAATGGTTGCATCAATAATATCGTCGATCTTTTTCTTGCTAAAAATAGGGCTAAGTTTCTCTAAACGATAGAAATCACTTCGTGTAAATCTATCTCTTTTACCATTTAAGCTCATCCAGTGGCTATTCACCCATTTACTGCCTGGTTTATAGCTATATGCTAAATCATAAGCGGGTGCGAGAGACCATTTGTCTTTTTTTAACATAAAGGCAAAGTTCTTTGAGTGGTCGTCATGATTTCGAGCAATAATATTGAACGTCATGCGCTTAAATAGCTGCTCAGCTTCAACGGCAGAAAGCTTCAACTGTCTGGTAATACCGAATAATTCTTCGTATGAAAACGCCCCCGGCTTCTTATAATCAACGTGTGCAAGCCCGTTTAGCGTTTGTACGTGTACCTTGTTGTTTTTATTTCGATCAAACCGTTGTGTAATGAAGTGACGTCGATTGCCTTCATGAAGTAAGCGGCATGGCATCATATCGACACCGCATTTGTTAGCCATTAAATGATAAACAAACTCCATTGCCCCATAGCCTAATGGGTCACCGAAGGTTTCTTGATTTTTGTTGTGTTCACTAACGCCGTCAAATTTCATCAAATAATGAGTAAAACCACTTGGCACTTTGGTTTGGCCCGAGCGAACTTGAGTAAAATCTTCATTAAATGCTAATACGGCTTTCGGTCGTGCTCCTCCCGCACTCATGCCAACAGATAATAAAGACATCATTGCCTCCCTATCGTCTTGGCCACTTTGTTTAAGTTCTACTTCAAAATTACCTCGTAAATCTAAGATTTCTTGTGCAATTGAAACGAGAGATTGGATTTCTACTTGCTGTGAAGCATTTAAACTTCGTAACTTTGTAGCGGGCGCATACTCAAGCGCTCCCATGCCTCGCTTTCCCATATATTGAAGGCGTTGCAGTGGGGTAATGTCACTCGGTGATCGACCTTGACCTGCAACCCATGCGTTGAGAACTGCGTTCCCAAAATCATCAGGTAATGAGTCAGCAACTAAGCCTGGTAGCCCTTTAAAGGTATTGAAATCCAGTTCGGGAAAGCTATAAATGCGATTCGATAATGGCATTTTGATCGGTGACAGTTCGATGCCTTTTTTTATAAAGCCTGGATCATATTCAAATGACCCAAGTCCCTTTTCAGTGTCAAAACTCACAGCACCAACAACATCGTCTTGGTATGTTATTGTAATAACTTCCATTACCATTCTGATGTTTCCTCATTTTTGTTACTGCGCTGGCCAGAAGCTCTCTGCCTTTTCTTTCCTTGCAGTTTGGCCAGCTGTAAGGGAGAAATCTCTTGTTTAGGGAGAAAAAGATCAATCTGCTGCGTGAGGTCTAATGCCATCAATATAGCAATCATGATGTTGAGCTGAACTTTTCCCTTTTCTGCATTTAAAACCGTCTTGCGAGCAATGCCAGCAAGCTCCGCAACTTCAGACTGTGTTAGGTCTCGATTTAGCCGAGCTTGCTTCAATCTATCACCGATCTCTTCTGCTAATGCTGTAGCTGTCACGCTCTTCACTATAAAGTACCAACTTAGTTACATTATTAGAGGTATACGCACTTAATGTTCTTAATTTAGGACTTTAAAGAAACTCTGTCAAGTTGACATTTAGAGTGCTATTTTGGTTACATAAAGTGCATTTTTACCTATTAGAGTAACCATTTTGGGGCTTTATACGATATTTAGGAAGCGTTATTCATAACAGAAAAAGATGAGAAAGCTAAACTTCATAAAAGCAGTAAGCCAGCTTATGTCTCTAAAGCAGAACGTGCAAAACTAGTAGAGCAAGATCAGAGTGAACCGTCTGTGAACGAAAAAAGCACAAAACCAGTCAGCGAATAAATCCCCCCTAATACGCTGCCTCACCATCAAGAGGCACTATCACATACTCTGTCACATACACTAAACTTATAATCGGTCATTCCAATATCTCACCTAATTTTATACTTATGTATTAATTTCCTTGTTGTTAAAATGTTATTTATTAATACTGTTTCGTAACTACAAAGTTTTAAATTTGTTTAATTCTGAATTGGTAAGTACACTCGGTATGTTGCTTGTATTTCAGGGTGACTGTAACCGAAAGGCAGAACATGAAGCAGCTTAGCTTGTCCGAAGTAGGTGAAGTAGATAAATCACATCCCGATATCGCAGCAGATCTAACGTCTTTATCTTCACCCAAAGCCATCTATGGTTTCATTGCTGCTAACTGTGTTAATCGTGCAGAACAGAATAGGCAGCCCTTTACAGTGTTATGTTGCGACAATATGCAAGGAGGCGGAGAGATTTTAAAACAAGGTGTAGAGCTAGTATTGCAACACCACAATAAAGAGGCAGTAGCGTGGGTTTGCTTTGATCAGCATGCGGTGAAAGCGGGCGTAATCAGCAACCCCCAGTCCGATTTTTGTCTTTAAATGGTAGTAAATAAAGTATGCGTGAATCTTGGAGATGGTTCGGTCCTAATGACCCGGTAACAATTAGCGAAATCAGACAAACTGGCGCCACAGATATAGTAAGTGCTTTGCACAGTGTTCCTACCGGCGAAGTTTGGCAAGTAGAAGATATAAAAGCGTATAAAGCGCTTATCGAAACCTGTGAACCCCATGAAAGCCCACTTAAATGGACGGTAGTGGAAAGTATTCCCGTGCATGAAAACATTAAACTTGCGAGGCCTGGGCACGAAAAGTATGTCGAAAACTGGATAGTGAGCATGGAAAATTTAGCCAAATGTGGCATTAAGACCATTTGCTATAACTTCATGCCGGTAATTGATTGGACACGCACTGACTTAAATTATCGCCTGCCAAGTGGGGCTTATGCATTGCGCTTTGACCAACCCAAGTTTGCTGCATTCGATTTGTTCATTCTGCAGCGCGAAAACGCTGAAAATGAGTACAGCAAAGAAGAGTTAGTTGAAGCAAAGCGGGTGTTCGAAGAGATGACCGAAGCAGAACGCTCAACCCTGACGAATAACATCATTGCGGGTTTGCCAGGTCGTATGACAGATAGCTACGGCATTGAAGATTTCCGCGCCATGCTGGCAAATTATAAAGATATCGATGCCAACCAACTGCGCAAGAACCTGTTTTCCTTTTTAGAAAAAGTACTTCCCAGAGCAGAAGCGGCGGGTATCAAGCTCGCTATTCATCCTGACGATCCGCCGCGTGACATGCTAGGTCTACCTCGTATTGTGTGCACGGCAGATGATTTAAATATTTTATTTGATGCCCAACCAAGCCCGTCAAACGGAATGACCTTGTGCGTTGGAACCTATAGCAGTAGGCCAGACAACAACCTTCCTGAAATGGCTCAGCAATTCGGAGAGCGTATACATTTCTCTCACTTAAGGGGGGTAACACGAGACCCTAAAGAACAGCGTAGCTTTTATGAAGCAAGCCACTTAGATAGTGACGTAGATATGGTGGCGGTAATTGATGCGCTTCTTAAAGAAGAGCAGCGTCGTGCTGAAAATGGTATGTCACAAGATATTTTCATACGCCCCGATCACGGGCATCAAATGATGGACGACATTGGAAAAACTGTGAACCCTGGTTATTCGGGTATAGGTCGCCTCAAAGGCTTGGCTGAAATTCGCGGTGTAATAAGAACCCTTGCTGCGCGGAGATAGTTTTTTGCACATGTAATTAGCGGTATGGGCCGGTACAAGTGGTATAACAGCATTATCAAAAATAATTAAAAAACTGTTGCCAAGGATATTTCTGTTCGGTTTTACGGTAGGTACGGGAAGTGTTACAGGCTCCTTAAGCCAGTACAGCTAATTTTCACTTGGCCCACTATTCTATTTGTGGGTCATGTAAAAATACAAAACGAGTAAAATGACCGTGAACGTCGCCAGAGACGTCAGTCGCGCATATGATAAGAGGACAATATTTTTTCTTTTTAGCTGGCTAATATTTGGCTATTTTTTGACAAGTAAGAGCGGCTATGACAGCGTAGGATAAACAAACTATAAAAATCTCGTGCCTGATAGCGAGAAAGGGAATTTCAAATGTATCAAAAACTTGCCTGCGTTTTTATCGGCGCTGTAATTACCCTCAGCCTAAGCCTTAGCTTTCACGTAAACGCCAAAGTGCGTGGCGAAGCCGTAGTTACAACAATCACGTCAGAAGTTTTGAATGAGTCGCGAGAACTACTTATTCACTTACCTAATAACTATTCCCGCTCTAAAAACACCACCTACCCAGTTTTATATTTGCTAGATGGACAGCGAAATTTTGCCCATACCGTAGGCACGCTTGATCTGCTCAATCAGTCTGGAATGGCGCAAGAAATGATAGTTATCGGTATTACCAACACAGAGCGCACGCGAGATTTCACACCTACCTATGATGAAAGCTACAACCAGTGGGGAATATCTGGTGGTGCCGACAACTTTTTAGACTTTCTAGAAAAAGAACTAAAGCCTTACGTAGAGGCAAACTATCGCACCAATAACTACAGGATCATTTCCGGGCATTCATTAAGCGCCCTTTTTACCTTATACGCACTGCAAGAGCGGCCTGAACTGTTTCAAGCTTACTTCGCATTTAGCCCAAGTTTGTGGTGGCACGAAGAAGTGATATTTCCAGAGGCAAAAGCGTTCTTTGCGTCAGATAACGACCTTAACAAATACCTTTATATCAATATGGGTAACGAAGGCGGGAACATGCTAAGCGCATACGAACGTTACACTGAACTACTAAATAGTAGCGAACGAAAAGGGTTTACCTTCGATACCGAACTAGACACATCTGAAAGCCACAATACGACTGCACTTGCAGGTATGAGCTTGGCGCTTCAAAAGCAGCTTAATTCGTTACGCCCAACAGGTGCGATAATACAAGAAGGTATTCCTGCGGTAGAGCAATACTATAAAGACCTTTCTGCAAAATACGCTTTTGAAGCAAAGCCAGAATATAAAGCAGTAAACCACGCGGGTTATGCGGCGTTAAGCAAACAAGACTTTGACTCTGCCATTGCAATTTTTAAGAAAAATGTAGCTCGCTTCCCTAACAAATCTGATGCCTACGACAGCCTGGCTGACAGTTATGAAGCTAACGGCGATTTAGCCATGGCACTTGAAATGCGAGAGAAAGCGCTAGCAATGAGCTATAAAGAAAATGTTGAAAATGGCGCTTATAAAACGCGGCTAGCTAACTTACAAAAGAAGATTGCGGAAGGTGCAGAATCAAAAGAAGCCGACCTTTTGAAAACCGGGCTAACTGAACGTATTCGAATTGAAGGGCAAGAGATTGATTACCAATCTTTGGAACAAAGACAAGCACATTATGATGTGCCCGGTGTGTCTGTCGCGTTTATGAGAAATGGGCAACTAGCTTGGACCATGCAAAGCGGCGTTAAAGATTTAACCACTGGATTGGTTGTTGATGAAAACACAGTGTTCCAAGCAGGCAGTATTTCTAAACCCGCATTTGCCTCGGTATTAATGAAATACCGCCAAGATAACCCTATTGATTTAGATACCGACGTAAATAACTTGCTTACCAGCTGGCAATTGCCCGAACACGAATGGGCTGGGCAAGAGGTTGTTTCGTTACGCAGATTATTAAGCCACACCGCGGGCACCACCGTACACGGCTTCCCTGGTTACGCAGCTGGCGAACCCGTGCCTACCTTGCAACAAGTGTTAGAAGGTGCATTTCCAGCCAATACCGACGCCGTTGTTGTTGATATTAAGCCCGGTACGCAAATGCGTTATTCAGGTGGCGGCACTACGCTCGCTCAACTTACCTTGCAGGACGTAGCTAACGAGCCCCTGCCAGTTATGTCACAACGGCTTTTGTTTACACCTTTAGACATGACGCGCTCTGGCTTCGAACAGCCCATATCGAAAAACCTATCAAACAATATGGCTACGCCATACGACGTTGACGGTGCACCAATTAAGGGTGGCCCGCATACTTACGCTACGCTTGCAGCAGCAGGTATGTGGAGCACGCCATCAGACATGTTGAAATTGGCAAGCAGCGTTCGTAGCGCGTATTTAGGGCAAAAAACAGACTGGATATCGCAAGCCACCGCGCAAGAAATGTTAACCAACAATACGCCAACCAATGAAGCACCTAATGTTGGCATCGGCTTTTTTATCAACATGGATGACAATGGGGAAATTCTGGGCTTTGGTCACGGCGGCGCAGATGCTGGATTTATGTCGCAGCTATACCTTGAGTTAGATACCGGCAATGGCTACGCCATTATGACTAATGGCAACAATGGCATGCAGTTAATAAGCGAGCTAGAAATACGTTTAAAAGAAGCGTTAGATGTAGGCTACTCGGAAGCTGAGGTTAAGAAGTTAGTACCCATAAGCCAAAAGGAACTAACTAAATATATTGGAACCTATGTGGTGACTACCCCTGTTAATGTTGATGTGGTGCTAGAAAAAACAGCCAATGGTTTTGTGCTTAACGCCTTACCTTATATCGAAAATGAAGAATATTTTCATGAGGGTGGCGGGCGATTCTTTGCCAAGAACGGTAGTAGTGTTCGTTTTGAAGACGATGCTGAAGGCGTGCTGGCTAAGACGCTTGTTATGGATGGGAATATTCGGGGTGTTAGGGAATAGTCAGCGGTAAAGCTAAGTGCTCTCGTAATGTGAGGCTTTTTTACCGCACTGGTATAAATAAAGAAATTTTACTTGGTCTGATTGCGGCGAATATTCACGATCAATTTTGAAACTCTTCTTTTAATCGTCAAGCCCTTTCAATGAAGCAGAGTTTAAACCCGACCTTCAGTGTAAAATTACTTAAACCGGCCCCTTATCTAACATCATCGAATTCCATGACATAAGAAAAGTGCTAAAGCCTTAAAACAATAAATCATTAAAACCTATAAACAAAGAGACATTAAAACCTATAGATGATATAACACTAAAACCTATAAATAAGGATTGATAGCTGGTCAGTATCACGAGTAATAGTTGGAGCGAACATGAATGACATATCACAAAAACTAGCAGAGTCGCTTGAGCAATTACAAAAACTTCAAGAGTCAGGGACTGTTGCCATCCAGTCTAAGCAACTTAGCAGAGTGCATCGAGAGCGGCTATTGAAGCACGGGTTTATTCGCGAAGTCATCCGGGGTTGGTACATATCGGCGATGCCAGATGAAAAGCCGGGTGACAGTACATCTTGGTATACTTCTTTCTGGGGCTTTTGCGGCACTTATTTGTCACAGCGATTCGAAAATGTCTGGTGTCTATCACCTGAACAATCAATTAGCCTGCATATCGGCGATAGAACCGTGCCTCAGCAATTACTCGTGCGCTCGCCTAAAGGCAATAATAAACCCACCGCCTTTTTACACAACACCTCTATTTTTGATGTCAGGTTGAACATGCCTGCCACAGAACACATTGAAGACTTGGAAGGGCTCAATGTTTACAGCTTAGCAGCAGCGCTTGTTTATTCTTCCGCGAACCAGTTTCAAAATGCGCCCATCCAATTGCGTACTGCCTTATCGATGGTGACAGATGCATCCGACGTACTATCCGTTTTACTCGCAGGTAACCACAGTGTGATTGCTGGCCGTTTAGTAGGCGCCTTTAGAAATATAGGCCGAGACCTGACTGCTGACAATATCTTAAAGGGTATGCACGCGGCCGATTTGAAAGTGCACGAAGAAGATCCTTTCGCAGAGAAAATGCAGGTGAGCTTTGGTCGTCGTGATGTGTCACCCTATGTTAATCGAATTCGGTTAATGTGGGCACAAATGCGTGAAAGTGTTATCGCTCACTTCCCTGAACAAATACAACAAAGCGTCGATATCAAAACCTATATGGCCGAAGTAGAAGACAAATACGTTACAGACGCATACCACTCACTGTCTATTGAAGGCTATCGGGTAACTCACGAATTGATTGAACTGGTTCGCTCTGGTAATTGGCAAGCTGAAGGTTCTGACGACAGTAAAAGGCATTTAGATGCCATGGCCGCTAAAGGCTACTGGAATGCATTTCAGGAAGTTAAACAAGCCGTGTTAGCAGTATTAGAAGGTCAAAACGCTGGCGATGTATTGGAACAGACACACAGCGATTGGTATCTGGCTTTATTTGGCCCAAGTGTTGCGGCTGGTATTATTAAACAATCGGACTTGGCTGGTTACCGGACAGGGCCTGTTTATATCCGTCAGTCTATGCATACTCCACCAAGTAGAGAAGCGGTTCGCGATATGATGCCAACACTCTTCGATCTGCTCGCAGAAGAGAAAAATTCAGCCGTCAGAGTGGTACTGGGGCACTTCATTTTCGTCTACATTCATCCTTACTTTGACGGCAATGGCAGAATGGGAAGGTTTATCATGAATCTAATGATGGCATCGGGTGGCTATCCCTGGACAATTGTACCCGTCGAACGACGAGATGAATATATGCAAGCGTTGGAAACAGCCAGCGTTAAACAAGATATTGTGCCTTTTACAAAGTTTTTGGCATCTTTGATTTAATCAATCTCAGTTTGGAGAAGTGAACAATCCTTCGCCCTTGGTACACATAGTTATAAAACAGTTAAGTGTCTAGAGAAGTCTGGTCGATTCAGACTTGCCTTGATGAACTCAGCAAGCCAGAGTCGAACATCGAGCAACTACTACCATGGCAGTTTGCTAAGCGCTAGGTGGGATTAGCGGACGGATACCATGAAAGTCTGGGTAACCTGCCTCCGGCAGCTTACCGAGCAAAACTAGAAAACTCTAATTCAGCACTGTCTCATTAAAGGGGAAGTGGACATTTACACGCTCTTGATACATTTCCGAGTTCTTGGCGAGATTAAGCAAACCTGCTTTGTTTTTAATGATTGTGTTGTTAGCATGCGACATGAGAGCTATCCATTTTGATTAAAGATTCTACACCTTTATCAAGATGGGTAACTCTCATCTTTTCAAGAAGAAGTGCCAGATTAAGTCGAGACTAATTCAGCTAAGGTAACTTGCCGGCTATTGAAGGGCCACCCGCTCATGATTTTCACACAGACGACTTCCAGAGTTGATTGAATCCTACTAATCGAGCCTGATTGAAGACTTATCCACCTACTTTTAGCTTCGGGATACATCTAAAACAAATACATCTATAAGCCCTTTTAACTCAGATGGTAATTGCTTTTCTATATCATTTTTAAGCTCGTTTGCAGTCGTTATTCCATGCGATTTACGGTTAGCGACCTTTTCATCGGAGCCAAACCAGATAACAAGATAAATCCCCTGTTGCTCAGCATCAGGATGAATAGAATATCGTTCGTAAAGTTGAGTTGATGCAGCAGAATATAGCTCTGAATGCCATTGTCCTTTTGCTTCGATAACAAGAAGCTTTTGCTCCCCTCCAAATGCCTTTGTTGCCGTTATATCAATTCGATTTTGATTTTTAGTTTGATGTTCTGATCTAATAATTATATTCAAAGGCTGAAGCATAACATGAAGGCGCTCGGCAACAATTTCAACTGAATTCACTTCATCTAGTCGACCATAGTTTCCATTGGTATCTTTGTTATAAAAACGATTAGCTGCATTGAACTCCCCACCTTGTATTTCTTTTTGATAGCGTTCTAACGTATGAATAATTAACGCTCGTAGTCCTTCGACAGTAACCACCTCATTATTATCTAACAACTCAACAATATCCTGGGCTGATGGTGGCTCAAAATCTCTTAAAGCCAACTTTCTTTGCTGCTCCGCCTTAATACCTTTTAATGGCAAATGAATGTCTTCATAGCATTTATTATGAAGTAGACGATTAATGACAGTAATTGCTTCCTCGGGTACATCACTGTTCATACACCAAATAATATCTGTTATAAATCGATAAGCTACTTCATTGTCGGGACTGCCTGTTCCCCAAGGGCTTGGTAAATGGACTTTTGGCCACTTTTCATAGAAAGCAATTAATATAGCCTCAACCATTTGAGAATTAGGTTTAGGCCAGTAAGGATGTTCCCCTCTGTTAAATGACCCCGAACGGCTCTCAAGTAAAAAAATAGACTGCTTATCTGACTTAAGCCAATCCCAATAAGGCTCAGCCTCTTCAAAGGTTAAAAAATAAAAGGCCCTAATAAACCAAAACTTACACTGATTTAGATGTTTTTCGTCACTTTTCATTTCTGGAAAAAGTGAAAGTAAGGCATGACAACGGGTACGTATAACGTTATCTAATTTACTTCGCTCAGAGTATTGAGCAGCAATATCAAATAACTCATCTAAAGCATATATATCAAGTTTTTCAAAATGAGATAACCAGTCAATCGCAAGTTCTCCGCCTAACGAAGCGAAAACTTCATCATACTTTAGTAAACCTATCTCTGGATGTTTACAGTTTCCATTAGCCAACTGTGGTTCTAGATATAGAATGAGAAATTTTTTGGCCGACTCGATATCGGGAAATACTAGACGATCTACTTCAGCTTTTAGCGAGTCTCGTTCCGCCTGCTCAAATTCCTGATAGCTCACGCTTAAGTTGGTTCGAAGAGCCAATAACATTGCTGGCTTAACGTTCTCTAGGTGGCCATTTAACCTAAAAATTTCTATGCACGCTGCTAATAATATAGTTTCGACGTACATACATTGGGATGCGCATTGCAATTCTGCGAGCTTTTCTAAACTAGGGACGTCTGGTTCAATAAAGTCAAGGCAATTGCGTAACGCCATTCTTACTAACTTTTCATCCCCTACTTTTTCGTTAATTTCGGCTGGCTTGTTAAGTACTAGGTATGAAAAAAAACGAAGAGCATCAAAATCTTCTCCTTTTTCAATCATCTCTCGATTATTGTTAAAGTAAGCGATGTTTTCTATTCGAGTTTTATCCTCTTGATTTTGCCTACGCGTCATAATACGGCGATGTCTCTGCTCCCATTTAACATATTCTTCCTTTCTCGACATCCTTGCTTTTCTTACCTTTAATGCCCACTTACGCATAAACGCTGGCTTACTATTAGCTTGGCTACGCATATGCTGCTTAATAGGATTTTTATTGCCTTTTTTATTGTCTTGGTGATAGTGAGCTGGGATGAAATGTTCCCATAATTCAACATTATTATTTTCATATGCGAAATCTACAAGAAACTGAATATCATTTGGACGCAAGCATAAGCCTGCATGAGAATAATGCCCATTGAACTTATCGATTCGCATTTGAAAAATAGCGTCACTATTGGTTAGGTTTCCAAATACATGAGCAATAATTTCTTGCCGTAGTTCATGGTTTTCTTGCAGTGCTTTAACAGAAGCTATATCGTTTGTTCTTCCGTATCCCGAGAAGTTTAGATTTTCTACCCATTGCCATATTTGCAATGGCTGTAATGGTGGTTTTGCTAATTCAAAGAAACGATCTAATAGCGCCCCAATAATTTTGCTAATTCCAATACGACAATCACATTCATAAGCTTTTTTGCCACAAGTACAGGCTAAATCTTCACTTAATCGATCTAATAAAGGAGTAACCACGCTAAGTGATAAACTCGAAATCAATGATTTAATATAGTATCGGCTTTCAAATGTTCGTTCAGAACGTTCTGAGCAATTAGAATAAAGTTGAGCACAGTTTCTAAAATAGCGTTCTAGCTCTTGTAGTGAAAAATTATCAATAGAGGTTTTGGTTATCACATGAGTTGCAAGTCTTAGTGAATCATTATTTGCCTCATCAATTAATTGTAACACGTCAGGGTAAGTATCATATTCATTGCAATCAAGAAGGCTAACGATAGCTTGCAAGCGAGTAGTAAAGCTTTCGCTTGAACAGTGAACTATTTGCTGCAACTCCACTAAAAGTTGCGAAACGGCAGGTGAACCTTTTAGTAACTCCAAAATAAAATTACGTAAATCACCATCATTATTTGTCGTAATAATCGTTTTGATTTCGGCTACAACCTCCTCTGTGAAGAAGCCTGCCACACTATAACTACGCCAAAAATCGCCACGCCTAAAATATGGATCGGCTACTTCAACTTCAACCAGTCTAGTCAACAGAAAACGTTTGGATGAATGAGATAACTGAGATGGATCTCCATTAGCAATAACAGCGTAAGGGTCCAGTTCAATAATTACCCTTTCAAGGTCTTGATTTCCTGACGATGCCATCCAAGCAACTAAGCCACGCAGTTCATCTCGAACTACGCCATTAGGAGCAATTACTGAAAAACATTGTTCAACTGAAAGCGAATCTGATGGAGTACAAATGCGTTTAACAAGGTAAGTAGCTGCGCCATACTCCGCAACTATTTTATGAATAGGTCGGTGTTGGTCGGAATTGTCACCTAGCTTGAACAGCTTAGTCGCTAATAGTGCATTTTGATCATTTTTATCCACCTTTAACAATGAATATATCGAAGGGTAGATCCTGTCTTGGCTAGTTTCGCTTACACTAATACCCTCTGAGCCCGATAAAAGTAGTTTCGCAAAGACTTCTGATGCTAAAGAAACTTTATCCTCTACGGTTAGCGTAGAGTTAACTATAACTGCATTATTTACTTCACGCGCTAAATGGTACAAGGCTTGTTGGAATATTGTGCTTTTATCTGAAAAGTGTCCGTCGCTTTCTATGTATGCATCAGCAAACAACTTCAAAAATTGAGGGTTAGGTAGTATAGGGCTAAGCTCAAACCTCCCGATTTCAGCATTGAAGTCGTCAAAATCATCTCTACCGGTATGATTAGAATAAATAGCTCTCTGTTCTACTTCATCAAACTCAGAGAGTTTAACAATTAAAGGCTCTTGACCAATAAACTGTTTAAAAACGCTTGATGATGAATTGCCCCACTCCGACGAGCGACTTGAAATTATGACGTAGTTTGGACTTACAGATGAAACCTTGCCTAATAACTTATGAATACCAGCATCATCAATTTTAGCCAGTTCATCAAAAGCATCTAATACTATTGCACCGTCGTTTACTACAACATCGATATAATTAAATACGCTTGCAGTTATCGTATTTGTATTTAGCTTACGAGCTAAACTGTTTAATAACTCTGTTTTTCCTGCGCCTGGCTCGGCAAGAATAATAATGTATTTAGATTCAGTTAACAGCTGAACCTCAGTGAAAATATGGTCTTCACAAACAAGTCTTCGTTCAATATAAAAGTCGTCGCTCATCTTATTAACAAATAACCAATATGAGAGTTTACTCAAGCAATTTTATTACTGTGACTTTCACATAACTGTAGGAAATTTCAAGGCAAAATATCAATTAGATAATACTATTTCCAAGTATATTCAGTTAAGCACCTAGGTTTATCATCGTGAGTTTTATATCCAGATGAGTACTGCCTTTACTACAAAAAAAGCGAACCATCTCTGGTTCGCTTTTTTATTCTCTATGCGTTCACAATCTTAATTGCATTCACATTTTTAATTGCAGCGTTCACAAACTTAATTGTTGATCGCCACTACACCCTACCCCTCAACATAACTCTCTATACTAGGGCAAGAACAGATCAGGTTACGGTCGCCGTAAACGTCGTCAATACGGTTAACCGTTGGCCAGAATTTGTTTCTGTGTACTTCTGGTGCTGGGTACGCCGCTAACATGCGGTCGTAGCTGCGGTTCCAGTCGCTGTCACAAATATCTGCCAATGTGTGTGGTGCGTTGTGTAGCGGGTTGTCTGTGGCATCCCACTCGCCGCTTTCTACTTTGGCAATTTCTTGGCGAATGCTAACCATGGCACTAATGAAGCGGTCTAGCTCGTACTTGGCTTCCGACTCGGTTGGCTCAATCATAAGCGTACCCGCTACTGGGAAGCTCATGGTTGGCGCGTGGAAGCCGTAGTCGTTTAGGCGCTTCGCGATATCTAGCTCGGTTACACCGCTTGCTTCTTTAAGCGGGCGAAGATCAATAATACACTCGTGTGCTACGCGGCCATTGTTGCCTTTATAAAGCACGGGGAAGTGCCCTTCTAGCTGCTTAGCTACATAGTTGGCATTTAGAATTGCTACTTCAGTGGCTTTGCGTAAACCAGCGCTGCCCATCATTTTAATGTACATGTAGCTAATAGGCAGAATAGACGCACTGCCCCATGGTGCGGCTGAAACGGCGCCGCAGTTTTTGCCAGCGGTTTCAATATTCACCACAGTATGGTTTGGTAGGAACGGCGCAAGGTGCGATTTAACACCAATGGGCCCCATACCTGGGCCACCGCCACCGTGTGGAATACAAAAGGTTTTGTGTAGGTTAAGGTGCGACACGTCTGAACCAATGAAGCCCGGTGATGTAATGCCCACCTGTGCGTTCATGTTCGCACCGTCCATGTACACCTGGCCGCCGTATTGATGAACAATGTCACACATTTCACGTACGGTTTCTTCGTATACACCGTGGGTAGACGGGTACGTGATCATAGCGCACGATAAGTTCTCGCCCACTTCTTCCGCTTTTTTGCGTAGGTCGTCAAGGTCTACGTTACCGTTAGCATCACAAGCCACTACTACCACTTTTAGGCTAACCATTTGTGCAGACGCAGGGTTAGTACCGTGGGCTGAGCTTGGAATTAGGCACACGTTTCTGTGCCCTTCGCCGCGGCTTTCATGGTAACGCTGAATAGCCAATAGGCCTGCGTATTCACCTTGTGCACCTGAGTTAGGCTGCATTGAAAGGTTGTCGTAGCCTGTTACGTTAATGAGCCACTCAGCCAACTCGGCAATCATTTCTTGATAGCCTTCGGCTTGGTTTAGTGGTGCAAACGGGTGAAGCTGGCCTAATTCAGCCCAGGTTACTGGGATCATCTCAGCCGTTGCGTTTAGCTTCATGGTGCACGAACCCAATGAAATCATCGAGTGGTTAAGCGCCAAATCTTTGTTCTCTAAGCTCTTAATATAGCGAAGCATTTCAGTTTCTGAGTGATATTTGTTGAACACTTCATGAGTTAAAATGTCGCTGGTACGAACTAGCGTGTCAGGAATAGACTTAACGCCTTGTGTGGTTACGCTAGCGTCTAAGTCTTCAACCGTTAGGCCGTGCTCTTCACCTAGAAGCACATCGAATAGTGCAACAATGTCTTCACGGGTGGTGGTTTCATCTAACGACACACCTACCGCGCCTTCAAGGTCGGCACGTAAATTTAAGCCCTGTTCGTAAGCCTTGTTTAATACCGCTTCTTTATCGTCAACCATAATGGTTAAGGTGTCGAAGTAGGTGCTATGTTTAAGTGCTAGCCCTTTTTGGGTTAATCCTGTCGCCAAAATGTCGGCAAAGCGGTGAATACGCTCGGCGATTGTTTTAAGGCCTTGTGGGCCGTGGTACACCGCGTAGAAGCTTGCCATGTTGGCAAGTAATACCTGCGCGGTACAAATGTTCGAGTTGGCTTTTTCACGGCGAATGTGTTGTTCACGGGTTTGTAGCGCCATACGAAGTGCTGGGCGTCCGCGGGTGTCTTTACTTACACCAATAATACGCCCTGGTAGTGAACGCTTGTAGCTATCGCGTGTAGCAAAGAATGCCGCGTGGGGGCCGCCGTACCCCATGGGTACACCGAAGCGCTGCGCACTGCCTAGTGCAACGTCTGCACCTAGCTCGCCTGGTGATTTAAGCATCACCAAGCTCATTAGGTCTGCCGCTACCGCTACAATGCCTTTTTTCGCTTGTACCGCAGCAATAACATCGCTGATGTCTTTTACTTCGCCAGTGGTAGTGGGGTATTGAAGTAGCGCACCAAAAATATCGTGGTCTGCGGCTTCTTCTGCTTCGCCTTTAATGATTTCAAAACCGAACATTTCAGCGCGGGTTTCTACCACGTCTACGGTTTGTGGGTGAACATCATTGGCAATAAAGAACGCATTCGCTTTTTTGTTCTTAGATACACGCTTAGCAAGGCCCATAGCTTCTGCGGCCGCAGTACCTTCATCAAGTAATGACGCCGATGCTAGCTCTAGGCCGGTTAGGTCAATGGTCACCTGTTGGAAGTTAAGGATAGCTTCCAAACGGCCTTGGGCAATTTCTGGCTGATAGGGCGTGTACGCGGTATACCAACCTGGGTTTTCTAGCACGTTGCGAAGAATAACGTTGGGTACGTGGGTATCGTAGTAACCCATACCAATGAAAGAACGGTTGATTTTGTTCTTTTGTGCAACAGCTTTAAGTTCATTTAATGCTTCAACTTCTGTCGCCCCTTCACCACATTTTAATGGCTCTGGTAGCGCAATACCTGCCGGTACGGTTTGCTCAATTAAATCGTCTAATGAGCTTGCACCAATGGCAGACAGCATTTCTTCAATTTCACCTTTTCCCGGGCCAATATGACGGCGGATAAAGGTATCTTTTTGCTCTAGTTGAGCCAATCTTGGGGAAGTATTCGACATAACGTTGTTAAGCACTCGTAATGGTTGCCGCAAGGGCGCGTTAAATCTTAAATTTAAAAAGGGGCGCTATACATAGGCCCCTTTTTCAAAATGTACTACATGAAAATGGCGTAACGAATTACTCTTCGTCTATGCTGTTTTCGTAGCCTTCTGCGTCAAGTAGGCCTTCTACTTCTGCCGCATCGTCAGCTTTAATTTTGAATAACCAGCCGTCACCATAGGGGTCAGAGTTAACCAGCTCTGGTGAGTCTTCTAGGTCTTCATTAACTTCAACAATTTCACCTGAAATAGGTGCATAAACGTCTGACGCCGCTTTTACCGATTCAGCAACACAAATATCGTCGCCAGTACTTACGGCATCGCCAACGTCTGGCAGCTCTACAAATACCATGTCGCCAAGTAGGCCTTGAGCGTGCTCAGAAATACCTACAGTGAAAACACCGTCACCATCTGGGCGTACCCATTCGTGCGTGGAGGCATAGCGTAAATCAGTTGGGATGTTGCTCATAATCGTTCCTGT
>CEWB01002284.1_pt1 | contig 18538 bp, 19 predicted proteins | sample 530831 | NCBI WGS metagenome assembly CEWB01 (sample SAMEA2621013, study PRJEB7988) | marine metagenome | biome: marine biome (ENVO:00000447); feature: surface water layer (ENVO:00002042); material: "saline water (ENVO:00002010), including plankton (ENVO:xxxxxxxx)" | depth 5 m | reverse complement strand
TTCCTTTGATAAATCTATTCCTAAGCCATTTATCATTTTATTTTCCTTTAATACTGACAGTAAAATACAACCTGAACCAGTCCCTAAGTCTAAAATATTTTTAACTTTATTTTTTTTTATAAAATCATTTGCTATCTCAACTATAAGCTCTGTTTCAGGTCGTGGATCTAAAACATCATTAGAGATTATAAATGTAGATTTATAGAAATCTCTTTTTTTAAAAATTTTACTTATAGGCTCTCCTTTTAGTCTTCTAGTCTCAATAGCAAAAATTTTTTTAGTTAACTCTTCCGAAATATCATAGTTTTCTTTTAGAATTAGATCCTTATCATCAAAAGATAGGACCTCTTTTAAAACTAACCTTGCGTCAAGTTCTGGCGTTTCAATACCATTAGCTAAAAAATTATTTGATAATTTTTTTTTAATTTCACTTAAAAACAAAACTAACCCTCAAGTAGTTGTTTGGTTTTTTCTTCGGATGTAAGAGCTTCTATTAATAAGTTTAGATCTTGCCCCTCAAGAATTGTATCTAATTTATGGAGGGTAAGTGTAATCCTATGATCTGTAACTCTACCTTGAGGAAAATTATATGTACGAATTCTCTCTGATCTGTCACCTGACCCAACTTGTGAACTTCTATCTGCAGCTCTTTCTTGTTGTTGTTTAAATCTCTCTTCCTCATAAAGCCTTGCTCTTAAAACCTTCATAGCTTTTGCTCTATTCTTATGTTGTGATTTTTCATCCTGTTGTGTGACAACCAGACCTGAGGGTAAGTGGGTGATTCTTACGGCACTATCAGTTGTATTAACTGACTGGCCGCCAGGACCACTAGCCCTAAATACATCAACTCTTATATCTTTCTCTTCTATCTGAATGTCAACGTCTTCTGGTTCAGGTAAAACAGCTACCGTAGCGGCAGATGTATGAACACGCCCACTGGACTCAGTGGTTGGGACTCTTTGTACTCTATGAACCCCAGACTCAAACTTAAGTTTTGAAAAAACTCCGTTACCGGCAATTGATATAACCGCCTCTTTAAAACCACCTACATCTCCATCTGATATAGAAATTACTTCAGTTTTCCATCCATTAATATCGGAAAACCTTTGATACATTCTATATAAATCACCAGCAAATAATGCGGCTTCATCTCCACCAGTGCCTGCCCTTATTTCTAAAATAACATCACTAGAATCTGCTTTATCCTTGGGTAAAAGAAGCAATTTAATTTCATCACTTAATTTTAAAATTTTATCTTCTAAGACTCCAAGTTCTTCTAAGGCTAATTCTTTCATATCATTATCACTTGATTCATCTTCAATAATATTTTTTAGATCGGCTATTTCTTTTGAAGACTCTTTCCACTCCATGGAGGCATTATATAGAGGTTGAATTTCTGAATATTCTTTTGATAATTCGACAAATTTTTCTGATGAATTTTCTTGACCAAGTTGACCTTCTAATTCCTTACCTTTCGAAATAATACCATCAAGTTTATCTTCTGGAATGGTGGTCATAGTTTTTTCTCATTAGCAATTTCAATGGCTTTTTCTTCAACATGTTCGACAATCTTTTCAATCATATCTTTATTGTCTATTTTTGATAATTGTTTTCCATTTAAATAAATCATTCCATTATTATTACCGCCACCTGTAAATCCAACATCAGTATATAATGCCTCTCCTGGTCCATTAACGACACAACCTATCACCGAAAGTGTTATAGATTCTGTAATATGAGATAATTTGTCTTCAAGAGTTTTAACTGTATCAATAACTTCAAAGCCCTGACGAGCACAAGAAGGACAAGAAATTATAGTCACGCCTCTATAACGAAGACCTAAACTCTTAAGAATATTAAAACCAACCCTTACCTCTTCGACAGGGTCTGCTGAAAGAGATACTCTAATTGTATCACCTATTCCCATCATTAATAATTGTCCTATACCTATGGATGATTTAATAGACCCAGTCATCAATCCACCAGCCTCAGTTACACCAAGATGCAACGGAGCTTTTGTAGCTTTCGCCAATTGTTTATAGGCTTCAACTGTTAATAAAACATCGGAAGCTTTAACAGATATTTTATATTCATTAAAATCAAGATCCTTTAAAATTTTCTCGTGCATCAAAGCACTTTCAACCATTGCTTCTGGACAAGGGCTACCATATTTTTCTAAAATTTCTTTTTCCAATGAACCAGCATTTACCCCTATTCTAATAGAGCATCCAAAATCCTTTGCGGCCTTAACAACTTCCTTAACCCTATCAATACTTCCTATGTTACCTGGATTTATTCTTAGACATGAAGCCCCCGCTTCTGCAGCCTCTATTGCTCTTTTATAATGAAAATGAATATCAGCAATAATTGGAACATTTATATTTTTTATTATTTCTTTAAGAGATACAGTTGAGTCTTTATCTGGGCAGGATATTCTTACTAAGTCTGCACCTGCATCCTCAAGTTCTTTTACTTGACTTATTGTTTTCTCGGCATCTGATGTTTTTGTATTGGTCATTGATTGAACAGATATTGGAGAATTACCACCTACAGTTAGAGACCCAACCTTGATGCTATTGCTCTCTCTTCTTTCAATATTTCGCCAATAATATTTTTCCATCAATAACTCTTACTATAATTAAGAAAAATTAATTAGTATTTCCCAACTCAAAATGTTCATGCAATGTATTGAGTGCTTTTTCAGTTAAATCTTTATTGATTAAAACTGAAATTTTAATCTCTGATGTTGAGATTACATCAATATTAATATTATTCTTTGATAATACATCAAACATCTGGCTTGCTACACCAGCATTACTCCTCATGCCAACACCAACTATAGAAATTTTTGCAATATTAGAATCTACGATTAAACTCTCGTAAGATAAATTATTTGAAAGTTTATCCATTAATTCTTTTGCATTATCAACTTCATCATTTGGAACTGTATATGTAAGATCAGTTGTTTTTCTATCATTGGAAATATTTTGTACAATCATATCAACATTAATATTATTTTCAGCAAGAGTACCTAAAATCTCCGCAGCAACACCGGGCTTATCTTTAATACCTGTGAGCGTTAATTTGGCGTCATTGGTTGATGCAGCAACACCAGTTACTATCTTTTTGTCAGAAATGCTATCCTCAGAGCATACTAATGTACCTTTTTTCTTTTTACCAACATCTGAAAAACTTGATAGAACTCTCAATACAACATCATTGTTCATAGCTGTTTCAACAGACCGTGTTTGTAGAACTTTAGCACCAAGAGATGCCATTTCTAACATTTCTTCATAAGATATCTTATCAAGTCTTTTAGCATTTGGGACTTTATTTGGATCAGTCGTGTAGACACCATCAACATCAGTATAGATATCGCAAAAATCGGCATCTATTGATGCTGCTATTGCAACAGCAGAAGTATCGGATCCGCCGCGACCTAAAGTAGTAATTCTTCCGTCCGCACTTATTCCTTGAAATCCTGGAATTATAACAACATTATTTTCATCAAAAAGTTTTAGTATAACCTCTGAAGATATGGCCTCGATACGAGCTGACTTATGATCTGAACTTGTTACAATTGGAACTTGCCAACCAAGCAATGACTGAGACTTAATACCGGAAGAATTTAATAAGCCCGATAGTGCGCCGACACTTACTTGTTCACCACTAGAAATAACAACGTCATATTCTGAGGTTGGAAAATCTTTTGAAAGGTCCTTTGTAAGATTTACCAATCTGTCGGTTTCTCCAGCCATTGCAGATAAAACTACAACAACTTGATTTTTTGCTTCAACTTCAGAGCGAACAATTTCAGCAACGTGATTTATTCGTTCAACGCTTCCGACGGATGTTCCACCAAATTTCATCACTATTCTAGACATTTATCACTCCAAGATATTTAAATACCTGAAAATCCATAAAAAATATAATAAATTTAAAATTTCTTATTGGGCGTGGGACATAGATAGTGTATAGGCGAGTAAGGAGCAAGTAATAGTGACCAAAGATATAAAAAATAAAAAAACAACAATTGATCCAGTTGAACATGAGAAATTTTCAAAGTTAGCTGAAGAATGGTGGAATCCAAAAGGGAAATTTAAAACTTTACATAAGTTTAATCCTACAAGAATTGCCTTTATCCGAGAAAAAATAATAAATCACTTTGATATTGCAACAGATGAAAAAAAACCTTTTAAAAATATCAAGCTTTTAGATATTGGTTGCGGGGGAGGATTATTATCGGAACCAATGGCAAAATTAGGTGCGAATGTTACTGGTCTAGATGTTGTTGAAAAAAACATTAAAACAGCTTCCACTCACGCGAAAAATCAAGGTTTAAAAATTAATTATATTCATTCAACCGTAGAAAAAATATCTGAAAAAGATGAGAAATTTGATGTAATTTTAAATATGGAAGTTATAGAACATGTCTCTGATGTAAATTTATTTATTAATTCATGTAATAAAATTCTATCGCCAAACGGTATAATGATCTTTGCTAGCTTGAATAGAACATTGATATCTTATGGACTAGCTATCATAGGTGTAGAATACATATTAGGTTGGCTTCCAAAGGGTACACATGATTGGTCAAAGTTTATTACCCCGGATGAGTTAAAAATACTATTCTCAAGCAATGGATTAAAAATCGATGAAATTATTGGCATGAAATATAATCCACTTTTTGATAGCTGGAAAAGATCTGAAGATTTGTCAGTAAATTATTTAGGCTTATCATCTAAAATTAATTCTTAAGCTTTGGATCAACACCAGGTATGGGTGAAACATTTACACCTTCCTCAATTAAATCAACGGCTTCTTCAACTGAAGTTTCACCATAAATTTCTCGTTCTTCTTTTTCTCCATAATGTATAGCTCTTGCTTCATCAGCAAACTTATCGCCAACATAATCGAAGTTTTTCTCCACATGCTTACGAACATTTTTTATAATTTTTTCATAATTTTTTTCAGTTTTTAATGCATTAGTATAGCTTTGTTTTTTTGAACCGATGTTGGGAGCCATTATATTTTTTTCAATTTTCGTTGAATTACACTTTGGACAAAAAATAAGGTTATTTTTGTTCTGTTCCTCAAAGTTAGATGAGTCAGAAAACCATGCATCAAAATTATGATTATTCTCGCATTTTAAATTATATTTAATCATTCTTAATTTCTTATAATTTTATATTTTTTGTTAGCATATATCGAAGGAATTTTTGATCTTGCATTTTTGACTTTCTTTAGATCAATATCAAAATCCATTAGACCTATTCCATTCTTTTTCTCAGCAACAATCTTTCCCCATGGGTCTATTACTAAGGAATGACCGTAAGTTCTTCTCTTATTCTCATGGGTACCTTTTTGAGCTGCCGCAATAACATATGACCCAGTTTCAATAGCTCTTGCAGTTAATAATGAATGCCAATGAACCTTACCAGTCTCATATGTAAAGGCTGATGGTACAAAAATAATTTCAGCACCGTTTGTTGCAAGATCTCTGTAAAGATAGGGAAATCTTAAATCATAGCAAATCGATAGGCCTAACGAGCCAAAAGGTGTCTTAGTAACTACCGCCTTATTTCCAGAGCTATAAGTTTTGCTTTCTAAATATTTCTCCTTTTCAGAAATTTCAACATCGAATAAATGAATTTTATCATAACGAGCATGAATTAATCCTTCAGAATTTATCAAAATAGTTCTGTTTACAGCTTTATTTTTCTTGTCTTTTAATATCCAAGAGCCAAGATTTATCCAAATTTTCAGGTCTTTAGCCAGTTTTAAAATTTTTTCCAGATAAATATCTTCTTTTTCAGAGTATATCTTTTTAAACAGTAAGGAATTTCTTACTTCCATAATGTTTGTTGTTTCTGGAGTACATACAAATTTACTTCCACTGCGTGCAGCTTTAGTTATATATTTTTTTAAAACTTCAAATGATTTTTTAGGGTCACAGCCAGTATTTAATTGAATTAATGAAAATTTTGTCAATTTTTTAACTTTCTAATAATTTATCAAGTTCTCCGCTGCGATCAATTGCGTATAGATCATCATACCCACCAACATGAACATCGTTTATAAAAATTTGAGGTACTGTTCTTTTACCTGCTGATCTATCAAGCATTTCTTCCATTATTTTAATATCATCACCAATGTATAATTCATTAAAAGTAAGATTTTTTTGCTCAAGAAGCTCTTTGGCTTTAGTACAATATGGACACATGGGTCCTGTATAAATATCTATCTTCAAATTCAATCTCCAATTAACTTAATATGGTATATAATAAATTAAATTCAATAAACAAATATAAAAAAGATTTATATAAAATATACTAGTAATTTTGAGTATTAAGAATGATCCATAATCAAAAATTAAAACGATTCAGAAGAAAAAGGTCAGATAGTGTTCAACCAGAGTCAAAACTATTTTTTGAAGAATACTCTCATGAAATATTTGAAAGAATAAGCCTTATAAAAAATGAATTTAAAAATGGAATGACATTTGGATTTCGAAATATAAAAATTCCCAAATCAAGAAATATTCAAAATCTTTTTCATGCAGATATTTATAAATCAGAGACAGCTAATATTATTTCAGATGAAGAGTTCTTGCCCATCAAAGGAAATAGTTTAGATCTAATAGTTAGTTTTTTTAATATCCATTTTGTTAATGATATTCCTGGAACATTATTCCAAATTAACCAGTCACTCAAAGCAAACGGTCTTTTTATAGCCTGCCTTTTTGCCGGAGATACACTAAAAGAATTAAGATATTGCCTAATGAGTGCAGAAGAGGAAATCCTTGGAGGCACCAGCCCTAAAATTAGTCCTTTTGCAGATTTAAATGACCTATCAAGTCTTCTTCAAAGAGCAAATTTCACATTACCAGTGGCTGATATTGATAGACATAAGATTGTTTATAATAACCCAGAAAAATTATTCTCTGATATCAGAGAAATGGGTGAGACTAATATTTTGAATGAAAGACAAAAAAATTTTTCACGAAAAGATGTGATTGAAAGAACTTTAGAAATTTACAAAAAAAGATTTTCTAACAAAGACGGTAAAATATATTCAACATTTGAAATTGCTTGGTTATTGGGATGGAAATATGATGAAAATCAGCCTAAACCCTTAACTCCTGGATCTGGTGAAAAAAATCTTGAAGAAGCAATAAATGAACTAAGCTAAATTTTTTGATATAGTATTTTCAATAAGATTACAGGTCTTATCAAGACCATAGAGTTTTGCAAATGAGCCTAACCTTGGTCCTTGGTCTTGACCTAAAAGAATTTGATAAAGAACTAAAAACCACTCTCTAAGGTTTTCATAATTTGCTTCCTTGCCTATATCGTAAAAGATAGTTTGTATTGTTTCTGCATCAACATCATTCTCCAGAGCCCTTAAACGATTTAAAAGTTTTTCTAGTAACTTGCACTCTTTATCGTCAGGGGTCTTATATTTTTTTGTAGGAAGAATAAAATCATTAAAATAGAAAATTGCATATCCTAAAAGTCTATCAATATATATTCTCGTATCTTCGGAAAGATCACCAGTATAACCTTTAATAAAACCCCAAAGCGTCTCTTTATTGTCTGCCTGCGAAGCATTAACTAAGTTGAGTATTAAAGAAAATGTTATTGGTGTATCAAAAATTAAAGGATCTCCATTATGTATATGAAAAACCGGATTATTTAATCTTTCAGTATCAGTCTGATCATTATATTTAGTCAAAAATGTTTGGTATTCGTCGACTGCTTTTGGAATAACATCAAAAGAGAGTTTTTTTGCCCTCTTGGGTTTTTGATACATATACAATGAAAGACTCTCAGGGCTGGCATATCTTAACCATTCATCAATCGTAATGCCGTTCCCTTTAGATTTAGAAATTTTCTCACCTTTCTCATCCAAAAAAAGCTCATAGTTAAAACCTTCTGGTGGTTTTTTATCTAATGCTCTACAAATTTTTCCTGATAAATTAACAGAATCTATTAAATCTTTGCCTGCCATCTCATAATCAACTTCAAGGGCCATCCAACGCATAGCCCAATCAACCTTCCACTGAAGTTTACAGTTTCCAGAAAGAACGGATGTTTCAACCTCTTTATTACGAACCTCATCAAGATAAAGTATAGAATTATTTTTTTTATCAATTTCTATGACACTTGCCATGAGAACTTTTCCAGTTTCTTTGCATATTGGCAAAAATGGGGAGTATGTTTTCTTTCTCTCTTCACCAAGAGTAGGTAAAATTATATTTTGAATTGAGTCATAATTATTCAAAATATCTATTAATGTTTCATCAAATCTTCCGGATAAATACTGTTCAGATGCACTCATAAACTCATAATCAAAATTAAATCTATCTAAAAAATTTCGTAATAAATTATTATTGTGATCAGCATAACTTTTAAACTCTCCATAAGGATCTGGAATACTTGATAGAGGTTTTTCGAGATTATTTTCTAAAATTTCTTTATTAGGTATATTGTCCGGAACCTTCCTTAAACCATCCATATCATCAGAAAAACATATGATTTTTGACTTTAAATCTGGATTTAAGACATTAAGAGCAAATCTTACCATAGAGGTTCTAGCAACTTCACCAAAAGTTCCAATATGCGGTAATCCTGAAGGTCCATAACCTGTTTCGAAAATAATATTTCTCTTATTATCCCCTGAACGTTTTAAAATTTTTTTTGCTTCTTCAAAAGGCCACGACTTGCTTTCTAATGCATCAGCTATTAAAGATTTATTCATGAATAATCTCGATCCTATTGATAGTCTTATTTATACCATGACTTTATCTGCAGCGATATCTGGTGATATCACTGATAAAGAATTAAATGTTATTAAATATCTTTTTACCACTTTGCCAGTATTTGAAAACAGTAATAACGATCATTTATCAAAAAAAATCATAGAAAGTTTGGAAGTCATTAAATCCGAACCAAACATAGAAAATATTATAGATCTGATAAATGATAGTTTAGAGAATAATTCAAATCTAAAAAAGACAGCTTATATTATTGCTATTGAAATAATGATGGCAGACCTTGAGGTAACAGAAGAAAGCCATAGATTACTTGAATTATTTGAAAATTCTTTTGGGCTAGATAATCTTGAAACATCATCTATAAAACATACAATGAAATTTAAATATCAAGATCTAAAGCAATAGTCCAACAAGTATATATATTTAGTCTTGAATGAAATGCTTTGATAATCGAAGATTTTGTTTTTGGTAATTTGAGCCAATTGATGACCCATAGAATTTCTCAGGAAATTCTGTAAGTTTTTCATACATTAACCTGCCAACAATTTGATTGTGTTCCAAAATAAAAGGCACATCATAGCCTCGAACCTCCAAAACAGCCTTCGACCCCTCTCCATCTGATGAACCATGGCCAAAGCCTGGATCAAAAAAACCTGCATAATGAACTCTAAATTCTCCAATTGATGGATTAAAAGGAACCATCTCAGCGGCATGGCTTGGGGGTACTGCAATAGACTCATGAGATGCAAGGATATAAAATTCTCCAGGATCCAAAATTATTCTGCTTTCATCATTCATAAAAACAGGGTCCCAAAACTTAGCTACTTTATATTTATTTGGTTTATCTAAATCTATTAAACCAGCGTGTCTTTTAGCTTTATAACCTACTATGCTGTCTTCGGAAGCAGCTTTTAGGTTAACTGAAATTGCTAACCCCTCAGCAATATCTGCCTTTCCATTAAAGACGATATTATCTTCAGTATGAAGTTTTTTTAATTCTTTGTCTGAACTTTTGGTGTTACCCCTTCTAAATCTCATTTGATTTAATCGTGTACCCTGTCTAACAATTACTGGAAAAGTTCTTGGTGAAATTTCCAACCAAAGATGGCCTTTATACCCTCCAGGCACTTTATCAAATTCATGACTGCCATCACAAATCAATCTAGTGAAGACATCAACTCTTCCGGTTGAACTTTTTGGATTTGAAATAGCTTTAATTCTTTCAGGAAGTGATAATGCCTCCATTAAAGGTACTAAATAGACACACCCGGTCTCCAAAACAGCTCCATCTGAAATATCAATTTTATGAAGAGCTAATTCAGTTAATTTTTCCTGAACAGATCCCTCAGAAGGTAAAAAGCTAGCCCTAATTCTATAGGCTATATCACTTAGTCTTAAATCTAGACTAGCAGGCTGAATTTGTTCCTCAGAAATATTTCCCTGGGACCAAATCTCACCATTTTCAATCATGGTTCGAATTATTTGGCCTGGAAGTATCCCTGAAAGAGAAATCTTTTGACCTGGCGCACCTTCATACTCAGCTTCATCAGAATTATTATTTAAAAATAAGTCAGGTGATTTTTTCTTGCTCATAGCTCTAAATATCTCAAAGTAAAAAATTATCCAAAAAGAATATATTTTCTATATCTAATATAAGATCATAAGTTCGTATATAATGATATTAAATAGGTATATAATAAAAAAATGAAAACAGCATCTATTATTATACAGCCAATAATATCAGTGATTGGTATTTTCCTGTTATGGTTATCCTTTGCTATGCTTATACCAGGGCTATTAGACTTCTTCGAAGGTAATCAAAATTGGATTGGTTTTTTTGTAAGTAGCGTTTTTACCTTCTTTATGGGAATGTCCTTTATTTTAATGAATAGAGGAAACACTATTAAGATTGAGGTAAAAAGTGCTTTTATGCTTGTAGTATTAAGTTGGTTTTCTCTATCAATATTTGCTTCATTACCTTTTATAACATCAACGCAAAACTTTAGCTTAACGGATGCTTTTTTTGAGTCAGTTTCAGGACTTACAACAACCGGATCAACAATAATTAATGATATTGAAAATTCATCAAGAGGAATAATTCTTTGGAGAGCAATTCTGCAATGGCTAGGCGGAATAGGAATTATTGTTAGTGCTATATCAATTCTTCCGAGGCTTGGGGTCGGTGGAATGCAATTATTTAGATTAGAAAGTTCTGATACATCAGAAAAAATATTACCAAAAGCTGCAAGAATAGCTGCAGAAATATCTGTTCTTTATATTACCTTATCTGTTATTTGCGCTATTGCGTTTATTTTTTCAGGTCTTTCATTCTTCGACTCTGTTGTTCATGCAATGTCTACAATTGCAACAGGTGGATTTTCATCGAAATCAGACTCTATTGGAAGCTATAATAATGTTAATCTTGAAACAATGACTATTTTATTTATGATTTTAGCCAGCCTCCCATTTGTCTTATATCTAAAGGCTATAAGGGGTAAACCAAAAGACTTAATAAAAGATCAACAAGTTCATGGATTTTTTAAGACATTGATAATTTCTATTCTAGTTGTTGTTTTTTATCTTATTCTTACAAGTAATTTTACATTTTCAGAAATTTTAAGATACTCAATTTTTAATGTTACCTCAATTTTAACAGGAACTGGCTTTACAAGTACTAACTATAATGGCTGGGGAACACCAATAATCCTTTTATTCTTGTTTATTACTTTTATTGGCGGTTGCGCAGGCTCAACTACTTGTGGTGTAAAAATTTTCCGACTTCAAATAGTTTTTAATAACTCTAAAGAAATGATTTCAAAACTTATTAGTCCTAACAGGGTGGTCAACAAAAGATATAACGGCGAACATTTGAGTCCTGAAGTTACTCAATCTGTAATAACTTTTCTTTTTATTTTTATACTTACTTTTATAGTTCTATCTGTTCTTTTAAGTTTTACAGGACTAGATCTTTTAACCTCATTTTCTGCAGCAGCAACATCAATATCGAATGTTGGACCTGGGCTTGGCCAAGTAATTGGTCCAGCTTATAGTTTTAGCCAGATTCCTGAAATTGCAAAATGGTTACTTTCTTTTGGAATGCTTGCAGGTAGGCTCGAATTTTTGACACTAATTGTGATTTTCAATAAATCATTTTGGCGATAATTAATTACTATTTAAGCACCAATCAATAATACCCTTTTGAGCATGTAACCTATTTTCAGCTTCATCCCAGACAAATGAATGTGGACCATCGATTACCTGAGAGTCAACCTCCTCCCCGCGATGTGCTGGAAGGCAATGAAGGAAAATGACATTATCGTCAGCCAATGAGATTAATTTATTTGTCACTTGAAATTGACTCAAAACCTCTCTCTTGGAACTATCTTCCTTATCACCCATTGAAAACCAAGTATCTGTTACAATACAATGAGAACCATTTGCCGCTTCTTTAGGGTCATCAATTTCTATGATCTTAGCGCCCTCACTTCTAGCTTTTTCAACAATTTCTACATTAGGCAAATAATCTTTAGGGGCACAAACTCTCAGTTCAAAATCAAGTAAAGAAGCTGCATGAATCCAACTATGCGTCATATTATTTCCCGGACCGAACCAAGTAACAACTTTACTCTTTATTGGGCCTATAATTTCTTCAAATGTCATTAAATCTGCAACAACCTGACATGGATGAGAAAGGTCTGATAAACCATTTATTACAGGTACAGATGACGATTGAGAAAAATCTAATATAGATGAATGCTCATTTGTTCTTAACATTACTATATCAACATATCTTGATAATACTTTAGCTGTATCAGAAATTGTTTCTCCTCTATTTAGTTGCATATCATTTGAATTTACAACTATAGATTTACCACCCAATTGATACATGGCAGCCTCAAAAGAAAATCTAGTCCTTGTTGATGGTTTTTCGAAAATCATGGCAAGTATTTTATCTTTAGCACAAGCATCACTATCAACTTCAGCCTTGCCAACTCTTACCTTTGATTTTTTTCTTTGGTGGCAACTATTAAGAAGATCTCTAAAGTCATTTTTAGAAAAATAATCTAAATCAATAAAATGTCGAATTTTTTCGGTCATGTTAAACCATATACTATATATCTAGATTTGATAATGTTTCGTCGAATTTTTTTATTGCTTCAAAGATTTCAGTTTCGGAAATATTTAAAGGTGGTAAAAATCTCACAACGTTATTACTAGCATTTACAAGTAATAAGCCATTTTTAAAAGCTTCATCAGTTATGACAGAATTTTTCTCAATACAATCAACACCAATCATTAAGCCCTTACCTCGAACATTAGAAATTTTATTATGATGTTTTTTAACTAGCTTATCTAATTCACTAATAAGAATTTCTGAAAGATCTTTAACATTAGATAAAATGTCATCTTTCTCAATAAGCTCCAAAACTTTTAATGCAATCGAACACCCTACCGGATTACCTCCGAAAGTTGAGCCATGGCTTCCAGGTTGCATTCCCTTTGCAACATCCTCAGAGGTTAGTATAGCTCCAATTGGAAAACCTGCTCCAAGAGCTTTTGCCAAGGATATAATATCTGGCTCAATATCAGACCACTCATGAGAAAATAACTTACCGGTTCGACCCATTCCGCACTGAACCTGATCAAGTATCATTAATATATTATTCTCATCACACAATTTTCTAATTAAAGATAAAAATTCATTTGAAACTGGGTTTATTCCTCCTTCACCTTGTACAGGCTCAATCAAAATACCTGCCGTTTTATCTGAAATACTTTTTTTTAAGGAATCTTCATTAAGGGGGATATTCAAAAAACCATTTGGAATAGGGCTAAACCCCTCAGTGTGAAGAGGGTTAGAGGCAGCAGCAAGTGTAGCTAACGTTCTCCCATGGAAAGAGTTCTTAAAGGTAATAATTTCATTTTTCTGTGCATTACCATTAAATGAGTGATATTTTCTAGCTATTTTAATTGCACCTTCAACCGCCTCAGCACCAGAATTACAAAAGAAAACTTTATCAGCAAAACTTAGTTCACATAATTTTTTTGCAAGCAATTCTTGCTCGGGAATGGTGTATAAGTTTGAAACATGCCAAATTTTATTTGCTTGCATTTCAAAAGTTTTATTAATTTCTGGATGATTATGTCCCAGAATATTAACAGCAATACCGGATGAAAAATCTAAAAATTGCTTATTATCCTCAGATGTCAACCATGCTCCATTTCCATCCTTAAAAGAAACGGGATAACGATTATAGGTATTCATTACTGAACTATTCATATCATTCTCAAATTTAAAAAGTTAATAATTTTATCCAACTACTATCTTTTAACTAAGTCTTCAACCTCCAACCTTTCTTTAATAAGAATAAACTTAATAACCAAAGAAAAATATTTAATAAAAGAATAAATACTACACCAAAGAAAATCGAACTATCGGATGAACCAATAAAGCCGTATCTGAAACCATCAATTATATAAAAAAATGGATTATAATCTATTAGTATCCTTGCAAATTCAGGCATCCTATCCACGGAATAAAACGTTCCTGATAAGAAAGATAAAGGCACAATAATAAAGTTAGTTATAGTTCCTAAGTGATCAAATTTTTCTGACCAAATGCCAGTAATTATTCCAAGTAAAGATAAAAATAAGGACCCGGATACTGAATAATATATTATTGCCCAAGTATGAAAAATGCTTAACTCTACAAATAAAAAATGAATACAAGGTAAAGATACTAATGCAACAACAATTCCTCTTGTAACACCACCCATTGAAATTGCAACATTCATCTCCCCTGCAGATATAGGAGGCATAAGTATATCAACTATATTTCCCTGAATTTTAGATATAAGTAATGAAGAAGATGTATGATTAAAGGCTTGCTGTAAAATTGACATCATTATCAAGCCAGGTGCTAAAAACTCAATAAAAGGAACACCTTTAATATCTGGTCGTAAATTTCCCAAAGCTAGGGTAAAAATAGCCATAAATAGAATCGTGGTCGCTATTGGAGCAGCAACGGTTTGTAGAAAAATTTTAAAAAATCTTTGAACTTCTTTTTTGTATAAAGTCCATAAACCATACCAATTAACCCTACCGGAATCTCTTGGCGGTATCCATTGGTATTGAGAATTATCTGACATGTGCTTATTCTGAACAATAATGACAATAAATAAAGTTATTTCTTAAAAATATGCAATTTTTTTATCTTTTTTAATAACTACATCTTGTATACGTTAAAAAAATGTATACCATATATTTTATATTTGTTGGGAGAAATTAAAATGGCATGGACTGATGATAGGGTAGAAATTCTTACAAAATTATGGGGTGAAGGTCTAAGTGCAAGTCAAATAGCTAGAGAATTAGGTGATGTAACAAGAAATGCAGTTATTGGAAAAGTTCACAGACTTGGACTAGCTGGAAGAGCAAGCCCAACAAGGCCAAAAAGTAGAATAAGGCATCGAGAACCTTCAAATTTTTCATCGAATTTTTCATCAAAAGATAGGTTAAATGATAATTTAAAACCATTATCGTTACCTGAACCAGCAGTAAGCTCCGATGGGAGTCCTATAAATATTTTAATGCTGACAGAAAAAATTTGTAAATGGCCAATTGGTGAACCTTCAGACGAAGATTTTCGATTTTGTGGATTAAATAGAATTCAAGGTTCTGTTTATTGCGAGGAGCATACGAAAGTTGCTTATCAACCTCTTGAAACTAGAAGAAAAAAGAAAGTTAAATTTTCCGCAAAAAGAAATACTAAGACTAATGTAGGTAATTACTAAGAGCTCTGATCAATTGAATACCCTGCAGATCTTATTGTTCTAATAGGGTCTTTTTTTCCTTTAATCCTAAGGGCTTTTCTTAATCTCCCAATATGAACATCTACTGTTCTTATCTCTACATTTATATTGTCTACTCCCCATACATTATCTAATAACTTCTCTCTGCTAAAAACCATGTTTGGATGTTCGACCAAACAATTTAATAGTTTAAATTCTGTAGGACCTAAGCTTATGGAGATACCATCCCTAAGGACACGGTATTCGTCTCTATTGATTGAGATATCCCCTACCTCAATAATATTTTGTCCTTTAGAAAACTTAGATCTTCTCAAGACTGCATCAATTCTTGCAATTAGCTCCGGAAATGAAAATGGTTTTGTTATATAATCATCAGCACCGGTTTCTAATCCTCTAATTTTATCACTTTCTTCACCAAGTGCGGTAATCATTATAATAGGAATATTATTATATTTTTTTTGAGTTCTTAGACGTCTGCATAATTCTATGCCTGAAATATTTGGTAACATCCAATCCAAGAGTATTAGATCAGGACAGAAGGTCTCACAATCAGATAAAACAAAATCACCATCTTTCACTATTTTTGTTTTATATCCATTTTTAATAAGATTGTAATCAATTAGCATAGCCAAGCTCTCTTCATCTTCAGCTATCAAAATCTTATAATCTGTAAGCTTACTCATTTTAAAAATTTATTTTAAAATTAAAAAACAGTTTCATCCTCAACTTCCATTTTTCTATCATCACCCAATGTCTCACCAGTAACTATAAAGTGAGTTACTTCAGCAATGTTTGTTGCTTGGTCACCAATTCTCTCTAGGTATCTAGCAATAAAAAATAATGGGACAAGAGCCTCAATCGCCTCTGGTTTTTCTTTAATATCTTCTAAAATGGCAGATAAAATATTTGCATATGATGAATCTATTTTAATATCAGATTTCCAAACATCCAACGCATGTTGTGCTTTGCCTTGAGCATAATCTTCTAAAACTAAATCTAAACTTTGTTGAACATTTTTAGTTAAATTTACAAGAGCATCTATGGTTTTAGGGGATTTAGCATTTAATAAATCTCCTTTTACTATGCGCTTACAAACTCCTTTGCACATATCTCCAATTCTTTCCAAATATAAGGAAACTTTTACTGCAGAAAAAACCATTCTTAAATCGTTAGCCATTGGCTGTCTTTTTGCTAAAATATTAAAAGTCTTGTCTTCTAGTGATAATTGAAGTGCATTAATTTGCTTGTCAGCTTCAATTGTCTGCTTAGCAAGATCATGGTCATTCATTCTCAGTGATTGTTCAACATTCCTAAGAGCAATTTGAGCCAAACCACCTAAACTTACAAGACCATCAGTTAAATCTTTTAATTCTTCATCAAATGAAGTTACTATATGTTGATCATCCATTTTATTACCTTTATCCATACCTTCCTGTTACATAAGCCTCTGTTTGTTCATGATCAGGACTTCTAAAAATTTTTTCAGTATCACCAACTTCTATAAGTTTTCCCAAGTGGAAAAAGGCAGTCCTTTGGGATACTCTTGCTGCTTGCTGCATAGAATGAGTTACAATTGTAATTGTAAAATTGTCTTTTAGTTCGTCAATCAATTCTTCAATCTTTGCAGTTGCAATAGGGTCTAAAGCGGAACAGGGTTCATCCATTAGAATAATTGAAGGGTCAATAGCAATAGCCCTTGCAATACATAGTCGTTGTTGTTGTCCACCTGAAAGGCTAGTACCTGGTTCACCAAGTCTGTCTTTGACCTCAGACCAAAGACCTGCTCTCTCTAAACTTTTTTCTACTTTCGCATCAAGATCATCTTTATGCAAGATCCTACCGTGTAGTTTTGGTCCATAAGCAACATTATCGTAAACTGACTTAGGAAAAGGATTAGGTTTTTGAAAAACCATTCCTATTCTTGATCTTAACTCAACAACATCAACATCAGGATGATATATATCCTCATTATCAATTTTAATAGTACCTTCGACCTTACATATTTCTATCACATCATTCATTCTATTAATGCATCTAAGAAAAGTCGACTTTCCACACCCAGAAGGGCCAATTAATGAAGTAACCTCTTTTTCAGCTATATCAAGATTAATACCAAATAAAGCTTGTTTATCTCCATAAAAAACGTCTACGCCTCTACACTCGATTAAAGACTTTTTATTTCTAATATTATTTTGTTCTTTTTGTTCATCCATAATCAAATCACCATTTAACTTCATAACGTTTTCTTAATAATACGGCTGCAAGATTAATTAATATAAGAAGACCTATAAGAATTAAAGTAGCAGCACTTGTTTTAGCAACAAAAGCTCTTTCTGGACTATCGGCCCATATATATATTTGAACTGGAAGAGCAGTTGCAGGATCAGTAAAGGTTGCTGGTATATCCACAATAAACGCAACCATACCTATTAATAATAGTGGTGCGGACTCGCCAAAAGCACGAGCTAAACCAATAATTGTTCCAGTAAAAATCCCAGGCAAAGCAGAAGGGAGTAAATGTTGAAAAACAACCTGCATTTCAGATGCACCCATTGCTAGTGCTGCCTCTCTTATAGACGGGGGGACAGATTGAAGTGATGATCTTGTAGCAATAATAATGGTTGGCAATGTCATTAATGATAACACAAGACCTCCCACTAATGGGATAGATCTTGGCATTCCAAAAAAATTAATAAAAACAGCTAAACCTAATAAACCAAATATAATTGATGGAACAGCTGCAAGATTATTTATATTTACCTCAATAAAATCTGTTATGCGATTTTTTACAGCAAAATTTTCTAAGTAAATAGCGGTTAAAACTCCGATAGGAAAACTTAACAATAAAGTGACAGTTATTGTAATTAACGAACCAATTGTGGCACCCCAAAATCCAGCAACTTCAGGCTCTCTACTATCTCCATTTAAGAATAAATTTTTTGATATTTTA
>CEWB01004902.1_pt1 | contig 18802 bp, 17 predicted proteins | sample 530831 | NCBI WGS metagenome assembly CEWB01 (sample SAMEA2621013, study PRJEB7988) | marine metagenome | biome: marine biome (ENVO:00000447); feature: surface water layer (ENVO:00002042); material: "saline water (ENVO:00002010), including plankton (ENVO:xxxxxxxx)" | depth 5 m | reverse complement strand
TAGCTTCAATGCAATGAGTTAACGCATCCATACCAGCACCAGCTGTAAGAAATGGTGGCAATCCAATCGTAAGTTCTGGATCACATATAGCAGCATTTGGTCTTAGATGCGGACTAGCAAAAATAAGTTTTCTTCCATCATTCATCACAAGCAAAGCTCCATCAGATACTTCACTTCCAGTTCCAGCAGTTGTTGGTATTGCTATCATAGGAATTGTTTCGGCTATTTTTCTATATCCACCCTCAACTACTGAATAATCTATTATGTTTCCGCCATGATTAGCCATTAACGCAACTGCTTTTGCTAAATCTATGCTAGACCCACCACCAAATCCAACAACTCCATCACAGCCATTATTATTGAATATCTTAAGAGCATCATTTACAGATTTCTCTGTTGGATTAGCAGGAGTTTCTCCATAAAATGATGAGGAAAAATCATCAGAGATAAGATTTATAATTTTATCTGTCATGCCTATAGATGAAAGGCCTGGATCTGAGCAAATAAGTGGCTTTTTAATTCCATTTAAAGTCAAAACTTTAGATATTTTTTCAATATCTCCATTTCCAAAATAAGGTTGATTAAAATAATTTAACTGCATAACTGCTTAATTTATTTAGTTTTATGTCTTATAACTATTCTATGTTCCATGTATTTTCAACTGTAACAAGATCTCTTCTATTACATGATGTTACTTCACCCCATCTTGCAAATACTTCAGTTCCACTTCCTGCAGTAAAGAAGTCATTAAAGCCTTTTCCCATAACTTCAAAATTTGGCCATACTGTCATTAATGCAAAAGCTTTTGGGTTCATTGGTCCCATAAAAGTTGTAAATAAAAATTGGCTACCCTTCATACCATTTTCTTTAGAAAATTTTTCAACTCCATACGACACATCTCTTACATCATCCATTGTAAAACCATCATTAATCTCACAGTACCAAATTTCAGCTGGAACAGTAGCTGAACCAACATTTTGTGAAAGCGAATTTAAAGAAAATAATATAAAAAAGGTTGAAAGTGTAAATTTAAATAAGTTCATTTTTAATCTCCGGTATATAGTTTAATTTTGCCACAATTAGTTTATATTTTAATAATGAAATTGATAAAAGCTGATAATTATCAAACTTGGTATATTGAGAATGAAAACGAATCGATAATAATTGATCCATGGTTAACCCCAAAATTGAATGAAAAAAACTCTTTTTTTATACAAAGAACTAAAAAAATAACAACGCATCTAGAAACTTTCCAAATAAATAAAATCAAGGCAATAATAATCACGGCACCGTTTGAAGACCATTTAAATATAGAATCAATAAAATATCTTTCAAATAAAATTCCAATTTATACTTCCAATATCGTTTCAAAATTTTTACTAAAGAAAGGAATATTAAATCCAATAAATATTCTTAATGAAGATGTAACTAATATTTGTAAACTTAAAGTATCAGCTTTACCGACAAGTTACCCTTACTATAGTTCTACTTTCTCAATATTATTTGAAGATTTAAATAATAATAGGATTTTTCATGAGGGCCATATTGTTAACTTTAAATATATAAAAGCTAAAAAAATTAAAGCTGATATTGCAATACTTACAGCTGAACAAGTTAGATTGTTTGGTTTAATAACCCTTGGAATGGGTACAAAAAATACTTTAAAAGCTTGTGAGATCCTTGAATCAAAGTCTCTATTTATTACAGGCAATAATCCAGAAGATACTAAAGGTTTTATAGGTAAATTTTTACTTACAAAGAAAATGGATCTCAATAAACTTTCAAGCAAGTTAGATGTCTATTTTAATTGTGGAGACAGTATAGAAGTTAGTTAAATTACTTGTTTTAAAGATTCTAGGCAGTGATCAATATTAGATTTATTACTAGATGATCCCATTAATCCAATCCTCCAGATCTTTCCAGCAAGAACACCTAATCCAGCTCCAATTTCTAAATTAAAATCATTTAATAATTTTTGTCTAGAAGCGAGATCGTCTACACCTTCTGGAATAAATATTGAATTTAGCTGAGGTAATCTGTCATCTTCATCAACAAGATAAGATATTCCAAGATCTTGAAGGCCTTCTCTTAAAATTAAATGATTATCCATATGCTTTTTCCATGAATTTTCAATTCCAATTTCTTTTAAAATCAGTAAAGCCTCATGAAGTCCATACAATGCATTAATTGGAGCTGTATGATGATAAGACCTGCCACCTTCTCCTTCCCAATAAGACATAATTAAATTTAAATCTAAAAACCAACTTTTAACTTTTGACGATCTATTTTTAATTTTTTCTTGTGCAGCTTCACTAAAACTTATTGGTGATAAACCGGGAGATGCTGATAAGCATTTTTGAGTTCCTGAATATATAGCGTCTATGCCCCATTCATCAACTTTTAATGGTACGCCTGCAAGACCAGTTACTGTATCGACGATAGATAGGCAATCATAGTCATGAGCCAACTTAGTTAGAGATTCTGGATCAGACAAGGCTCCTGTTGAGGTTTCAGCATGAACAAAAGCAAGAATTTTTGTATCTGGATTATTTTTAAGAGCTTCTTCAGCTTTATTTAAGTCTACTTTCTTACCCCAATCATCATCCACCATGACAGGGATCCCGCCAAATCTTTCAACATTTTCTTTCATTCTTTCACCAAAGAAACCATTTTTACAAATAACGACTTTGTCACCCTCTTCCACTAAATTAGCAAAACAACATTCCATACCAGCCATCCCTGGAGCGGATACAGCAAATGTTAATTCATTGGTTGTTTGAAATGCATATTGTAATAATTGTTTAATTTCGTCCATCATTCCTGTAAATGCTGGATCAAGGTGACCGATAGTGGGTCTTGCCATTGCCTCTAAAACACGGGTGCTTACATCAGATGGCCCTGGCCCCATTAAAATTCTTTGTGGTGGATTGAAAGATTTTGTATTCATTTTTTTATTTTACTCGATAATTTAAATATATTTAATAACCAGATGCATGACCATCTTTTCTACTTTCAGAAGCTCCCAAGTAAACACCATCCTTTAACATTATTGCTTGATAACCACCAAAGCCTCCTAAGTCATATTGAAATTTATGTCCAAGTTTTTTCAATTTTTTTATTTCTTCAGATGATATTTTTTTTTCTAAGCTTAAATAACCTCCGTCATTCATCATTTCACCTGTTGGTTGTGATGAACCAGCATGTCGTATTCTAGGTGCATCACCAGCTTCTTGAAGGTTCATCTTAAAATCAACTAAATTTATTATAATTTGAGCATGTCCTTGAGGTTGCATAGCTCCTCCCATAAGCCCAAAACTTATGTAAGGTTCATCATTTTTAGTAACGAATGCAGGTATTATTGTATGGAATGGTCTTTTACCTCCCTTTAATGCATTCATATGATTTTTATCCATACTAAACATTTCACCTCTATCTTGTAGCATAAAACCAGAATTATCAGGAATAATTCCAGAACCCATTCCTCTGTAATTACTTTGAATAAGTGAAATCATATTTCCAAATTTATCAGCTACGGTTAAATAAATAGTATCACCGCTTTCTATATTTCCTGGATTATATGTTTTTGATGCCTTTTTGAGATTTAGCAATTTAGATCTTTCTAAAGCGTATTCTTTTGATATTAATTCTTGAACAGGAACATTAGCAAAACTTGTATCAGCATAATATTTAGCTCGATCTTCAAATACTAATTTTTTTGCTTCCGTAAAAAGATGAATATATTCAGCACTACCGAATCCCATAGCTTCAATATTAAAATTTTCAAGAATATTCAAAATTTGGAGTGCTGCTATACCCTGACCATTTGGAGGAAGTTCCCATACGTCAAGACCTCTATAATTTGTAGAGACAGGCTCAATCCACTCAGGTTTGTATGAACTTAAGTCATTTTTTGAAAAATATCCTCCAGCATCATTTACTGACTTAACAATATTACTAGCAATAGTTCCATTGTAGAATTCTAATCCATAAGTTCTCGCAATATCTCTATAATTTTGAGCTAAAAGTTGATTTTTGAATAACTCTGCTTTTTTTGGGGTATGTCCATTTGGCATCCAAACTTTTTTGAAATTAGGATACGTAGCGAATACTTCAGAAGATCTATTTAGGTAATATGCAATAAGTTCAGTGACAGGAAATCCATTTTCAGCATAATTAATTGCATCAGTAAACAATAATTCAAAATCTAAAGTTCCAAATTTTTTATGGAGAGCAGACCATCCTGCAACAGCTCCAGGTACAGTAACAGGAAGTGCTCCATAAGGAGGTATCTTATTAATTCCAACTTCTTTTAATTTATCAATAGAGATTCCACTCGGGGCAGGTCCTGACGAGTTTAGACCATATAATTTTTTTTCATTAGCATTCCATACAATTGCAAATAGATCGCCACCGATACCACATCCAGTAGGCTCAACTAATCCAAGCACTGCATTTGCAGCAATAGCAGCATCAACCGCATTACCACCATTTTTTAGAATGCTTATAGCTGTTTGTGTAGCTAATGGATGACTTGTAGCAGCCATACCATTAACTGCAATTACTTCTGATCTAGTTGCAAATTCTAGGCCCGTAATTCGATCATAAGCAAATATATTTAATGTAATTAGAAATAAAAGAGATATCCAGATCTGTTTCATGATTATTAATTTAAGAATTATGATATTAATATATACTTAATGTATGAAGATGTTAATAGGATTATTGTTAATATTGGCCTGCATGCCACTTAGCGCAAGTTTTGATACAAAGTGTTCTGTTCTTATTACATTAAGACTTCAATCAAGTGAAGATGCCTATAAAGAAGCTTTGCAAAAAATAGATCAATGTGAAATAAATGATATTATCTCAGTTACTAGTTTTCTAGAAGAATCAATTAGTAAAGTTTATATTACAGATATTATTCAAAGCTATTGTATGTTTAACCATGAAATAATATCTGTAATTGATGACAAAACCTCAAATCTTAGTTGTGTTCATAGAGGTAAAAAACGTACTGAACGAAAATTTAACTAAGAAATAATATTTAAACCCATCATAACCAATATCACTATTGAGGGCAGCCATATTACAGGTCTAATCATGGGTATTCTATACAAGTTTAATATTGCTCCAACTAAGTATAAACCTCTCAACAGAAACCAAAGTTTTGCCAGCATTAGGTTATCAACATTATTAATAACAGATAAGACCGAAAATACGAGAAAAACTGGTAATGATTGTCTCAGGTTATCACTAGCTAGAATCATTCTAGCTGATAAATCAGTCATTGCTGAGGTATCTCCACCGGTATATGTCCAGTTCATAAATGGTACTTTATGTAATGAAAAACTCATCACTAAAAAGAGATGTAAAATATAAAACATGCCAACATAAATAAGTAAATCAATCATTAATATCTCCAAAAATAATAATTCTTAACATATCGTAATAGATTTCAGCGTAAGATCAATATTTAAGTTCTGTCTTAAGAACATTTAAATAAGATTCATAATTTTTCCAATAATCAATACCACTTTTATAAATAGGTTGTCTTACTTGTTCAGAACTTGGTGTGCGAACTGATCTTTTATTTTTGTAAAAACTTAAACATTCCTCTTCAAACGGCAGATCACAATAATCAAGTATTTTATTAACAGAACTTTCAAAATCATTTACAAGATCCTCATAATTAATTGATAAAATCTGGTCTGGAAGAACTTTGTTCCAATGATCCATAAGTTCTACATAATTATTATAGTATCCAGCTAAATCATTGAAGTCATATGTAAACTCCTGACCTTCTGCAAAAAGTTGTTTGTAGCAAGAAAAACATGCTGACATAGAATTACGTCTAATATCTATAATTTTAGCATTAGGCAATATAAGTTTAATTAAACCAATATGTCTAAAGTTATTTGGCATTTTGTCTATAAAAAATGGTTTATCAGATCTAAAGACCTCAGCATCATTTATATATTGTTCTCCAATCATCTTTAGTTGAGGTGCTGATAATGAAAGTAATATATCTGGATATCTAGAAGCCTTGTCCAAGACTTTTCTCAGATTTAATTTATGAGATAGTGCAAGGATATTTGGAAGTTCGTGTGTTGCCTCAACTTTTGAGTGAGATGCTAGAATTTGTTCTAATAAAGTTGAGCCAACTCTAGGCAAGCCCAATATAAATATTGGTTCTTTTGAAGGCAAACCCCAGTCTTGTTTGGAAGTAAAAAGATCTTTACTGCATACTTCTTTTTGATTTTGACATTCTTCATTAAACATTTCTAAATCAAACTTTGTAAATTGTTTTTTTAGTACATTGCCACTTTGATAGTGCTTAAAAGACAGTTCAAATTCATCTCTATCTTCATAAGCCTTTCCTAGTGCAAAGTTCATATATATCTTTTCACTATCGTTTAAGTATTCATCATCAATCATGTCTTCGAGTTTAGATATTTCATCGTCAGTAAATTCGTATGTTTTTAAATTAGCTAAACTCCAATACGCGTCGCCATAATACTTATCAATTTGATATGAGTTCTTATACGAATTAATAGAAGCATCAACATCACCAAATGTTTTCTGTAAATGTCCTTTAGATACTAAAACTTCTGAATTGTTTTTATCAATAGTAAGTATTTTATTATAAATATCTAATGCTTCTTTTTGATTATTTGTTTGCTGTAAAGTTACTGCATATGCAATCATGAAGCTAAGGTTGTTTTTATCTCTGTCATATAACCTTTTTGCCTGTTCAAGAGCCTTACCATATTTTTGTCTTTTTATAAGAACATCAATGTAATCTAATGCGACCTCAATATTGTCCTTATCGAATACTAGACAGCTTTCAAGAAGGAACTCACTATCATCATATACATGTAACTCTTTTCCGACTTTGGCTAACAATCTCATAGCCTCAACATTATGAGGATCCTTTTTTAAAAAATCTCGACAAAGATGGTCAGCTTTTTTATATTTACCCTCATATATAAAACTGCTTACAGATTTAAGTTCTGGGGGCAGATTTTTTAAATATAAAACATTCTTTGTTGCTAAATCTATTGTATTTTGATCAATATTTTCAATGCCAAGTATGCCTAACCATGATGCATGAAGTGTTGGATTATATTTTATCGCTCTCAAGTAACTTTTTAGGGCCATTTTAAAATTATTTAACTTAAAGTAGTTATGGCCAAATTCCTGAAATGCTCGAGCATAATTGGAATCTATCTTGATAACGTTGTTTAGTATTACTAGAGCCTGTTTATAGTCTCCTTGATACCTAGAACATAGTGAAAGGTAATACCAATAATCAAGCTCAATTAAATCATTCTTATTTTTCTCAATTAATGAAACAGCTTGTTTGTAATTTTTAGATGCTATGGTTTCTTGTATCTGTTTTACTGTTGTAATTTTAGAAATCATTTAGATATTATATAAAAAAAAGGCCGGGTAAACCGGCCTTTAAGTTTTATTCTAAATCTTAGAATCTATATGACAATCTTACACCCATATTTCTAGGTCTATTGGTTGTTATTCTAGGAATATCATCCTGATCGTTATAGTAAAGATTTGCTCTTTCATCTCCTGCATTTCTGATAAAGAATTCAACATCCACATCATTAAGAGTCATGCCATAAGCAAGATCAATGATTTCGTATGCTGGTTGGTCTTTAACTTTTGCAGCTTCAAAAGAGTTATAAGTTCTTGATGAGCTCTTGTAAACAAATTGGAAATATCCATCATTAGAACCCATATCTTTTCTTAGTCTTAAATTCCATTGTCTTTTTGGTGCTAAAGGTAAAGCATTACCAATATCAACAATTGGAATTGTTTGAGCTACGTCTTTTACAATTTCAGTATCATTTAATGATATTGCTGCCGCAACTGTTAACGTATCAGATGGATACCAGAGCATATCTGCTTCTAGACCACTAATATCTGCATTTGCAGCATTCTCTACAAAAGTAATAAAGTTAACGTGTACAGGATCAAACTGAGATACTTGAATTCCAGTCCACTCAATATTGTAGTACGTAGCATTAAGCCTCATAGCTCCATCCATTAGTAGCGTTTTAACCCCGATTTCAGTATTTAAAACTTCATCAGACATATAAGCCAAAGGAATATCTGCTCTATAAGTTCCATCTCCTGGAGTACCGCCACAATAGTTCGCATCAGTAGCCGCATACGATCTACATTTTGGTGTTACGCCAGCATTCCTATTCCAACCACCAGGTCTATAGCCTTCAGATCTTGTGAAATACATAAGAGTATTTTCATCTTTCTGATAACTAGCTGTAAACTTAGTTATTGTGTCATCTTCTTTGATCGGTTGATCTGTATGACCGGCTGTATTGTTGTAGTCTCTACCAGCTTGAGAATCATCTCCTAAAAGACCAAACTTAGACTGACCTTCATAATCTAAATCAAGCTCATAATCTCTCATTCCAAGAGTAAAGCTTAACTGATCATTTATAGGAAGAGTTACCTCAGCAAAATATGCAATCTGTTCATCGGTTCTAGTGATATCGTTAAAGAATCTAACCTCAGGAGGTCTAGGGTTAGGATTATTTGCATATACACCAGAAATAATCTTGTTATTAGGTACATTAGGATATACATCAAGGAACCCTGTATAACCAAAGTCATTTTGTGTATCTAAGATGCTTTCTTCAATAAAAACACCTGCAGTAAATGAGAATGGCAATTCACTTAACTCATTAGTACTAACTCTAAATTCGTGAGTTGTTCTTTCATTTTCATCCATAACATCTACATATACTTCAGAGCTTCCGCAAGTAGGTATTCCACCAGCAGCAACAAGCTGTGAACCCCAATACACACAAGTGTAATAAGGCATGTAAGCACCAGTATTTATGTACCCTGTATAGTCAACTGTTTGATCAGCTTCTCTATTCAAGAATGAGCCTGAATATACAACATCAAGCATTCCCATTCTTCCATCTAAAGTAATAGCTGTTTGATCAAATGAATCTTCTAAAGTATCAGGTTGAAATCTTGTTACCTCAAGGTCACCTACAGCTGGATCATAGTCCCAGACACCATCAGATTCTAGTGTTTGATCAATATGTGTTACTAATAACTCCCAATTGTCATTAAATGACATTCTTGAAGAAAGTCTGAAACCTTCGTAGGTAGCTTCATTGAAATTTTTCTCGACTAACTCAGCGTTATCAGAGGTTTTAAAAATTCCAGCAGGTACTAGTGAAGCAAATGATCCTTTTCCTTGTGATGATACAGTTCCACCAACATTATCAATATACCCACCTTGAGTTGAATTATAAAAAACACCTCTAATTGACCAGGCATCATTAATTGGTATATTTATAAAAGCATCAAGAGAATTACTAGGATCTCCGCTATATGTTGAATAAGTAGATGTATTAAATCCACCCTCAACAACATCGAACTTAGGTTTATTTGTTATAAGTCTTACTGTACCAGCTTGAGAACTAGCTCCAAAAAGAGTTCCTTGTGGACCAGGTAATACTTCAACCCTTTCCATGTCAGCAACATATACATCTAAATTTCTGCCTGGAACTTGTGCAGGCTGTTCATCGATATATAGAGCTACGTTTGGTTGAGAACCAGCTGCTGTAGCAAGCATGACGTTAACAGAATCCACTGCAAGTCCTCTAATGTAAATTGTAGATTGGCCAGGGCCTCGTCCACCACTTGTTACATTTGGAAGATATTCAACGTATTCATCAAAATTTGAAACGTTTAGTTCTTTTAATGTTTCTTCGGTTAAAGCAGTAACTGTAACTGGAATCTTTGAAGCACTTTCATCCTTCTTAGTTGCAGAAACAACAACTTCCTCAATTTGCCGCTCTTGTGATTCAGCTGTTTGCGGTATCATCGCAGCAACTGCACCTAAAACGCCTAAAGAAATCTTATTTTTAATATTGTTAAGTTCTTTTGTTTTAATTAAATTCAACATATGAATCCTCATAGTTAGTTTATATAAATTGCAAAATAAACTAGCCTGGTACCCCCAGAGATTTTCCCCTTGAAAGTTTAGCCATATTTATAGACCAGCAATTTCTGTAAATCGGTCTTGCAGTAATAATAACATCTTAAAATAATGATGCAATATAGTTATAAATAACAGTTATATTTCTTAATATGTCAATTTTATAACTAGATTATTCAATTTAATTATGTTTCACTAAAGATCCTTTATATGAAAAACATTAGTAAACCTAGGTTTCTTAGCGCTGTTTCGTTAATTATTTTAATAACGGTTGCGGTTTCATTAAACTCATCTGTTTCAGAGGGTTTTTTTATTAATTTACAGACATTTTTATCCAAATATCTAGGTTGGATGATTATTTTGTTAGCCAATGGTTTCCTTATATTTTCAATTTGTCTGATATTTACAAAATATAAAAATATTAGGCTTGGTGGAATAGATGCAAAGCCAGCATATTCATATACGAATTGGATTGCAATGTTATTTAGTGCTGGTCTTGGTATTGGTTTATTGTTTTATGGCGTAGCTGAACCAATAATGCATCTAAATTCTTATCCTGGGATGATTGAGGGTAATATTTCATATAACGCAGGTAAAGCTATTGGATTAGCAAACTTGCATTGGGGTTTGCATGGCTGGGCTATATATTCTTCACTAGGGCTGTGTTTTGCTTATGCTTCATACAATAAAAACCTTCCTTTTAGAGTTAGTTCACTTTTAGGATCTAAAGTTTCATCTAATAAGTATCTTGCTGTGACAATTGATGTTATAGCTATCCTTACAACAGTTTTTGGTGTCACCACATCTCTTGGTTTGGGTACAGTTCAAATAAGTGCTGGTCTCAATAATGTGTTTGATATTAATGAAAGCTTTGTAAATCAAATTTTAATAATCACATTTATCACATTAATTGGACTCATTAGTGTTTCTTTGGGACTTGATTCTGGAATTAAAAGGCTTTCGCAATTGAATATGATTTTAGCAGTCAGCCTTCTTCTATTTATATTTATTTTAGGGCCGACTATATTTATTATTAATGCTCTGATACAAAACTTTGGTGCTTATTTAAATACTCTAATTCAGTCTGCAACATGGACTGAGGTATATGATGATACATCATGGCAAAACGGCTGGACTTTATTCTATTACGCATGGTGGTTTGCATGGGCTCCTTTTGTTTCTTTGTTTATTGCTCGTATATCTTATGGGAGATCTATTAAAGAATTTATTATCGGTGTTTTATTTGTTCCATCGTTAATTGTTTTTATTTGGATGGGTGTATTTGGTAATGCTGCTATCTATCAAGTTATAAACGAAACCAGCCAGATCAGCGAAGTGGTAAGTAATAATCTTCCTGTGGCATTGTTCACCTTATTTGATGTGTATCCCGTTTCACAATTTTTATCAATACTTTCTTTAGTTTTGATTGTTACTTTCTTTGTTACATCCTCAGACTCAGGTGCTTTAGTTGCATCAATGCTGTCATCTAAAAAACAAATGAATATTAATGATGATTCACCAATATTATCTAGAATCACTTGGGCTATATTGCTGGGAATATTAGCTGCTGTATTGTTATACGCTGGTGGCTTGACTGCGCTTCAAACGTCAGTTGTTATAACCGGTGTCCCATTCGCACTGATCGTAGTTCTAGCATGTAGAGAATTTTACTCATCCTTAAAAAATGAGGTTTAATTAATGGATTTCTTTGTCTATAGAATTTAGTTCTTCATCATCCATTTCATCTTCATAAACTAAATCATTAAGCTCATCTTTACTATGAGAAAACTTTTTAACTAAAATAAGGACTGCCACAACGATAACTGCTATTAAACCAATTTGATACAACATATATTTACTCTATATAATTACAATTTTTATATGTTAACCTCAAAATCATAAAGAATATAATGGATGCGCTAGAAAATATCTTAAATCGAGTATCTGCTAGGAAATTAGCGGAACCTTTTCCATCTGCTGATGAAATGAAAAAAGTATATAAGGCTGCTTTGCGTGCGCCTGATCATGCTTGGTTAAGAACAAGTAGTTTTATAGAGGTAAAAGGTGAAGGCTTGGATAAACTATCTAATATCTTTTTAGATTTTGGTAAAACTATACCTAATTTGCCTGATGATATTTTAAAAAAATATACAGATGCTCCTTACAGAGCTCCTATGATTATCATTTTAGTAAATACGCACAAAGAACATCCAAAAGTGCCGTCAATAGAACAGAAACTTTCAACCGCGGCCGCAGCTCAAAATATAATGCTTGCATTAAATGCTATGAATTATTCATGCATCTGGAGAACTGGAAAAATGGCTTTTAATGAGGTGATTCGAGATGCCCTTGGCTTAAGTAATGAGCAAGAAGTATTAGGGTATTTGTATATTGGAACTGAGGTAGGAGATAAAAAAAAGATACCTAATTTAGATATAGATAATTTTGTAAGTTACTTATAGATTTTTATATTTATACGATGCAATCCATGCCATTGAGGCAAAAACTATTTCTGAGATTAATGATGATAATGCTAATGGAGCTTCATGGTTGATACTTGCAAGTATGTTGAAAGTTGCTGCAAGCATGTAAACCAATCCACAAACAAAGATATATTCATATTTTTTTGTTGCAAATGAGAGATAACACATAATGGAGGTTGCTAAGAAAAAGGCAGTAAAATCTCTAATCTGAGTATTTCTGCCCTCCCCATCTAGATAGGCCATACCTAATGATTCAGCTGCAGATGCTGGAATGAAGATCCATTGAAGCGCGAGTAATAGTAAAACTGTTCCTAGAATCACTGATAAGATATTTGCTATTTTCATAATTGTATTAACTCTGTTTTCTCAATTTGGCTATGATTTATTATAGAGTCTTTTTTGTTCACTAAAAAACAATTTTTAGAATCTCCAAAGCTTACTGAATATTTTGGGATATCATCAATTAAATGAAGAGCACAAAAGCCCTCGATAGCCATACATTCTGATATCCTTTTATCTTCAAGTATTTCCTTAACAAAAGGTATTCTCTCAGGCTCTTCATCGTAATGCGGGCAGCAAACTCCATTTACAAAACCAAGACAAGGTAATATTGCTTGATGATCTTTCCATGAATCAGTTATACCCTTTTCAAACCAACATATTGCACCAGCGCTTACACCACTCATTATAATTCCTTGTTTATATGCCTTTAAAAGAATCTTATCCAATCCCCATTCTTTCCATACAGCCAACATACTCTTGGTATTTCCACCTCCAACAAAAATAATGTCTTGATTCATGACATGTTTTTCGAGGTCAATAGTTCTTTTAAAGAAATCGATATGTGAAGTCTTACAATCTAAAAAATTAAAAGCATCATAAAATTTATCAATATAATTAGAGTCATCGCCTGTCGCAGTTGGTATAAAACAGATTTGTGGATTTTCTTTTGAGGATATTTTTTTAATATACCTTTCAATTTTAAGATCGCCTATCGACCTACCAAATCCTCCGCCGCCTATTGCTACAATTTGTCTCATATCCTAACTGTTATTTTTATATTTCTTATCAAAATAAATAAGTCTCTTTTTCCATTTAACTGTCAATTCATTAAATTCATCTAATTTAACAATAAATTCTTTAAAGATTAAATCTCTGTCAACCATTAAAATTACTATCTGTTTTATTTCAGTATTAAACATTACGTTATGCGCATTGGCATATGCACAGCCTTGTAAAAAATAATCTTCGATCCACTCTCTTCTTTTTATTCTTCTGGCAGTCTTGAAGTCAATTAATGATGGAGTACCCTGATATGTACCGACACAATCTGCAGTTCCAGCATATAAATTATCTAATATTAGGCCTACTTCAAGACCCCAAATTTCTGTTATCTTTTCTAAACCTTGATTAATGAATTTTGAGGTTATCTTTCTTGCCATTAGCTGATCATTATTTTCTTCAAAATCATCCCAGTGCTCTTTATTTAGATATTTTTCAATTGCTTCATGAACTGCAGTTCCAATATCAGTACTTTGTTTCATTATTCTATCTGCTTCAAGGTCACCAACCTTCTGTCTCCATTTTTCTATACCCTCTTTGTTATTCGAGGTTTTTGAAAGGACTGTTGTTACACTTGGAACAAGATTGCCATTAGAGTCTAAGTAATGCCTTCCAATCTCAGTATCAACTCTTTCAAGATCCGGATATGTAAACTTATTATTCATTAAAATGTTTTGATAGGACCGACAAGTCATTTTCAAAATTTTTCCAATAATTCAGTGCACTTTTATATATTGGTTGTCTTACTTGTTCTGAGCTTGCGGTTTTAACTGGACGAGACGATTTATAAAAATCCATACAAGATTCTTCAAATGGGAGCTGTAAATAATTTAACATCTTACGAACTTCTTCCTCTGAATTATTAATGACATCCTCATATAAAACTGTATGTATTGAGCCAGGAAAAAATTTGTTCCAAAAATCCATGAGTCGTAAATAATCTTTATAGTATCTTGCTATATCGTCAAGATCATAAGTAAAGTGTTGGCCTTTTGCAAAATACTGCTTAAAGCAACTGAAACATCCATCCATGGGATTTCTTCTTGCATCAATAATCTTTGCGTTAGGTAGAATCATCTTTATTAAGCCGATATGTGGAAAGTTATTTGGCATTTTGTCTATAAAGAGCTCTTTTTCATTTCTAGCCCACATTGTTTCATCAATAAACATCTTTCCATACATTTTTATTGATTTACTATCGAGTTCAAGTAAATTATTTAAATAGTTTTCTGAATTATTTAAAGATTTAATTCTCCTTCCTATTGTCATAATATTATGAAGTTCTTGAGTTCCTTCAATGCAAGAATGCGATGATAAGATTTGTTCAAGTAGCGTTGAGCCTGCTCGTGGCAGACCTAATATAAATATAGGATCTTGAGCTTCATATCCAGAATTGAAATCAATTACACTCTTATTTTTTTGAAAAAAATCAATAATTGAATCTACATTATTAGCATTTTCTTGTGCATTGTACTCAACAATTTTTCGCTGCATCCAATTCCCTTTCTCATAAAAAGTAAATGATTTTTTATAATCACCTTTTGATTCATAAGCTTTTCCTAGAGCAAATAACATTTGAATCTTTTCTTGTTCTTGGATTTTGTCATCAAGTGAATTTTCCATCTGTAATATTTGAGCCTCAGAAAACTTATAAGTTTTTAGATTTGCTAAGCTCCAATATCCCTCGCCACATAAAGGGTATAAAGTAATTGCTTTATGATAAGCATCTTCACATTCTTTTCTTCTTCCAACAGTTTTAAGAGCATGACCCATACTTAGGTATACTCTTGGATTATTATTTTTTAATGACAATACTTTTTGATAAGTCTTAATACCTTCATCATAATCTGCTAATTTAACGTATATAGTTCCAAGAGCAACCAGTGCCTCCAAGTTATAAGGATCAAGCTTAATTAGATTTTTAAATGCTTTCTTTGATTTCTCTAATTTATTTTGAATCCTATATACCTTAGCGAGGTTGTCCCACAATAAATGAAAATGCTGATCAATTTTAATTGCTCTTATAAATAGATTTTCTGCTATAGAATAATTTTTATTTTTAAAAGCTAAAAGCCCAAGCAAACGTAAAGCATCAATATTATTATTATCTTTTTTTAAAACTTTTTTATAAGATTCTTCTGCTAATTTAAACCTTCCAGCTTTTACATGTCTTATTCCTTTGTATAGTTCTGAGTAAGACTTATCAGATTCAAAAAATGTTTGGATAACTTCATCAGATTTTTCTTCATCGTCATGTTTTAAATAATAATTTGATAGCTCTCTGGCTGTATTTATTGATGGATGGGATGTGTTCAATAAAAGAAGTGTGTCAAATGCCGCTGATTCTTCTCCAATATATAACAATAATTTATATTTTTTTTCTAAAGTATTTTTATTTGAAGCATCTATTTTCAACACTCTATTTATGAATTTAAGTGATTCAGTTGGTTTATTTAGCTTAATAAAAATATCTGCTAAGAGATTTAGTGATTTTTTATGATCAGATTGAATCTTGAGAATTTCTTCAAGTTGTTCGATAGACTCTTTTAGATTATTATCATTAAGTAACTTAATTGCATTATCAAAAGCATAATTAATATTATTTAATTCTGACATAAAACAATAATGATTGATCCTAATTGGAATAAAACAGTTGTAAGTATAACTATTTTAATGTCATTGGTGCTATCTATATTCGTTTTAGCTGATCCAATAACATCTTCTAAAATGCTTTCAGAAGTTTACGCAATACTCTCTAGAGAATTTGAATCTTTTTTTATGTATGGCAGTTTTATCTTATTGATACTGCTTTTTGTTTTAGGTTTGTCTAGGTATGGAAAGATAAAAATTAAACTTGATAACAAACCAACTTATTCACTTTTATCATGGTGTTCTATGTTATTTGCAGCTGGTATTGGAGCAACCTTGTTGTATTGGTCAACAGTAGAATGGATTGAATACTTTAATATTCTTAGCTCTGATCCAAGCATAAGTGAAGATAAAGTTTTGTTATATTCAAGGTCTTATCCATTATTCCATTGGGGTTTTACAGCTTGGGCAATCTACTGCCTTCCAGTAGTTGCTTTTGGCTTAGCCTTAAGCCTAAAGCCTGAATCTAACTTAACATTTTCTGGGATATTATTTTTTAAAAATAAATATATTAATTTCATATTAGATGTTTTATTTATTGGTGCAATTATATGTGGAGCTGGGGTAGGACTTGGCCTTTCATTTCCTCTTATATCCTCTGTGATTTCAGAAATATTCAATATAGATAGAACTGTAACACTTGATTTGATGACAATAATAATTTGCTCTCTAATTTTTGGGACTAGCGCCTATATAGGTGTTCAGAAAGGCATAAAAAGGTTAAGTAATATTAATATGATTTTAGTAATATCATTTCTTGTTATTATTTTTATGATTGGTCCAACATGGTACATTCTTTCAAATTCTATAGAAACTTTGTCATTTTTCTTTATAAAATATACTGAAATGAGTCTTACTACAGGCACTAATATTAGCCTTGACTGGACTGTTTTTTATTGGGCTTGGTGGTATGCACTTGCCCCAATGGTTGGAACATTTTTGGTAAATATTTCAAATGATAAAACATTAAGAGAGATTATCTTTGGAACTATTTTTGTTGGAAGTTTCGGTTGCATATTTAGTATGTTGATTTTATCAAATTTATCAATTTCATTATTTGATAATAGTCTTTTAAATGGTCCTGAAATAATTTTGAATGATGTGATGACTAGGGAACAATTGGTAGTGGAAACGATATCAAGTGTGCCATTTGGAAATATGCTTTTAATTGCTTTTGCAATTATATTGATAATATTTTTGTGCACTACATATGACTCTGCTTCATATGTTCTTGCTTCTGCGTCTATGAAAAAATCTAATATGAGTAGCTCAAAATCTCTAAGGGTCTTGTATGCATTATTGCTTGTTGTTCAGCCTACTCTATTAATGTACCTTAACGGTGTAGACTCTTTTAAATGGATTATGGTTATTTTTTCAATACCATTGCTATTTATTAATATATTGTTAATGTACTCAATATTACAAAATGTATATTCAATTAAAAAATCATAAAGTTCATATCTTTACTAAAACGGTAATAGATCCATCTAAAAAAAGTCTTATATTTATTCCAGGCGCCGGTATGGATCATCGGATCTTATCAATGTTCAAAATGGATAGTTTTGAAGAGAGATATAATATTTTAGCAATTGATCTTCCTGGCCATGGATATACAACAGGACCATTATTTAAAGATGTCGAGAGTCATACTAAGTTATGCATAGAAGTTTTAGATGAATTAAATTTGCAAGATCTTATTTTTGCAGGTCATAGCTGGGGTGGGCTTATTGCCCTAGATCTATCTACTCAATATAAAAATAGTATGACCATATGCATGAACATTGCTTATCCATTTTTAGTAGGTGATATTTTATTAGATTATGCAAAAGGCAACTTAGATCAAGCTGTTGAATTTCTTATGAAGTTTGGTATTTATAAAATGCCAGAAACCGAAATTAAAACAACTGGTTTTGGTGTAAAAGGTTCAGGATTCTATGGCAGATCAAAGGGTGTTATAAAATCACCATACGGAACCAAGACAGTTGAAGATGATCCTGAAAGAGAAATTAAACTATATCCATTAAAAAGGTTATTTAATCAGACAGAAAAGGAAATTAGTTCGATTGATCTAAATTCATGTACCAACTTTAGACTCCAGGAAAGTCAAATTCAAAAATTTGAAAATGTAAAATACATATTCTGTGAAAAAGATAAATTGGCTAGATACAATCCTGATAACGAAATTCTTCAAAACGCTATTCTTGATGAAGATGTATTTATATTAGCTGGATGTGGTCATTTCCCCTATTTTGAGGATCCTGACCAACTAGAAAAAACCTTTAAGAAGATTTTAGATTAGTATCTATATCTTATTCTTATACCTACAATCCTAGGCTTGCTTCCAGTTCTTCTGTATCCAAAGCCTGCATATCCAGAATCACCAACATCTACAAAATCGTTATATCGTGATAAATAAGCATCTTTATCAAACAAGTTTGTAATATAGAATTCAAGTGACGTATTGTCGTTATCTATACCTGCTCTTAAGTTACTAATATTATAAGCTGGTAATTCAGCTGCTCCATTTTCATAAGAAGTAAATCTTTTACCCGTATGAGAATGATCTAAGCTAACAAAAGCAGGCTTGCCCATAAAAACAAATTCTTTATCAAAT
>CEWB01004434.1_pt1 | contig 19721 bp, 15 predicted proteins | sample 530831 | NCBI WGS metagenome assembly CEWB01 (sample SAMEA2621013, study PRJEB7988) | marine metagenome | biome: marine biome (ENVO:00000447); feature: surface water layer (ENVO:00002042); material: "saline water (ENVO:00002010), including plankton (ENVO:xxxxxxxx)" | depth 5 m | reverse complement strand
TTGACCGCCGCGCGCTTCCCACTCTTGTGGCGTATAAGTATGCAACGCCAATGCGTGTACCGGGCCTTTAAGGGCCTCATCGGCCAACGCATTTACTTGGCGATGACGAGCAATCAAGCGCTTACCTTCAAATTCGTCTGACACCACTGTCACCTTAAAATGACTTTGCGCGCCGTCGGGGACACTGTGCATAAAGCTTTCGTCGCGGATATCTAAATAGACCGGGTGCAACGCCTCTTTTAGTGCAGACGTTAAAAAATCTTGTACATTCATGGTTAACTCAATCAGGCAAAATTAACTGTCGATACGTGAGGTTGATTCTATCACCGATTGGTTTTGTCGTCTTTGCAATACCATGAAAATAATGGTGTTGTGTACTACCTGACATCACTAACAAGCTTCCGTGTTCCAACACTTGAACATGGCGCGCTTTTGTTTCTTTGTGCTTAAAAACAAACGGCCTGGCTTCACCCAAGGTTACCGACGCAATCGTGGGCGCGGGACCAAGCTCTGGTTCGTCGTCGGCGTGCATACTCATGCTATCTTGACCATCTCGATACCAATTTGCCAGTACGCTATTAAAGTGTGCGCCAACTTCGGCCGAACATAAGTCACGAATAGCGGCCAATTCCTTGGTCCATGGCGCGGGGGAAAGGGACAAACCTGAATAGGTGTAGTGACAATTGGCATCCCCGTGCCACGACTGTAATCGAGGAATTGGGATAGACTTACCAAACATACGTAGACTGTCTTGGCGCCATGGCAACGACTCGACGAGCCGCTTCTTGTAAAGGTTGGCTTGCTCTGTGGTAAGCCATTGCGGATAATAGCGCACGTGGGCTTCTGGTAACGGAAGCGTGAACGGTGACTTCACTGCTTTTTCTGTACCGGAAAAAAGGGGTAGTTGCATAATGACCCGACAACCTTAGAAAGAATTAAATGAACACAGAATTTATTCTGGCCGACCGCCAGTTTACCTTAATTCGCTATCCCGAAAAGCACCAACATGTGAGTTTACAAGCATGGGACAGTGCCGACGAGCTACTCATTTCTCATGTGGACGATTTAGTGAGCGAGCAATCACTAACCGGAAACATGCTCATTTTCAATGACGACTTTGGTGCTCTTGGTTGTTGGTTTACGCAACATAACCCTATTTGGATTTCAGATTCTTTCATTGCGTTAAAAAGCCTAGGTGAAAACTTAAAAGCCAACCAATTGAACCCCGTCATTGATGATAACGACAAAATAAGCGCACCGGTAAGATCACTCACCAGTGTGGAAAGCCTTACGCTAGACACACATTTAGCGCCTGACATCATATTAATCAAAGTTCCTCGCACTTTGGCGCTGTTAGAACAACAGCTTATCGATATTAGAAAGGTGGCCACACCGGATACTCAGATTATCGCTGCAGGCAAAGTAAAATCTATCACTAAATCTGTTTTAGCACTGTTTGAAAATATACTGGGGCCAACCACAACGTCGCTGGCTAAGAAGAAGTCTCGTCTCATCTTCTGCCAAGTGTCGCCGGCACTTCGCCCAAAAACCAATGATTACCCTAGCCGGTGGACTTGCACATTGCCCACCGGCAAAACAGTGCAACTGAATAACCATGCCAATGTATTCTCTCGTCAATCGCTAGATATTGGTGCCCGCGTACTTTTGCCTCACATGACAGTGAGCAGCAATGATGTGGTCGTAGACTTAGGCTGCGGCAATGGCGTATTAGGGTTACAGGCACTGGCGATGGCACCGGATTGTAGAGTGTTTTTTGTGGATGAATCTTACATGGCTGTGGAAAGCGCCCGCTTAAATGTCTTAGAAAATTTCCCAGACAAAATAGATCAGTGTGAATTTGTGGCCAGTAACTGTCTTGAAGCCTTGCTAAACAAAAAGCCCACACCTGAAATCACTAAAGTGTTCTGCAACCCGCCGTTTCATCAGCAAAATGCGATTACCGGTCATATTGCGTGGCAGATGTTTCAAGATGCCCGAGAATGCTTGGTGAAAAGTGGTCACCTTATTGTTGTAGGTAACAGACACCTTGAATATCACATAAAACTTAAACGCCTATTCGGCGGTGCTAAGGTGATAGCAAGTGACAATAAATTCGTAGTACTAGGCACAGCAAAACGTTAAAGGACTTATTATGTTAAAAACATTTGCCTCCATTTTTTTTGTATTGAGTGTGGCAGTGACCAGCCTTGCCCATGCGGCAAATAAATCCGATGGTTCACATATTCAACCTGACAACTATTATCCTCGGGTTAAGATTGAAACCTCCATGGGTGATATTGTTGTAGAACTTGATAGGCGTCGCGCGCCAATTACTGTCAATAACTTTCTACGGTACGTAGATAAACGCAGTTATGAAGACACCATTTTTCATCGTATTGTGCCTGGGTTTGTTGTACAAGGCGGCGGTTACACCACTGATTTTGAAGGGAAGTCGAACTTTCCTGCTATTTTTAACGAATCGGGTAATGGGTTAACTAATGACTTACACACCATTGCCATGGCTCGCCAAAATGATCCTCATACCGCAAACCGTCAGTTTTTCTTCAACGTTAACGATAACGAAAGCCTGAACCCCGGGCGAGATTGGGGCTACGCGGTTTTTGGCCTCATCGTGGAAGGGGAAGATGTGGTAGATGCCATGTCAGAAGTAGAAACAGAGTACTCATTGGTGCTAAATGCGAACAACGTGCCTATTGAGCCCATTGTGATAAAGAAAGTGACGGTACTCCCACCACTTTAATCACTCCTTTGCGAGGTGCACATAGGTGGCCTCGCTGAACACCTGCAGATATAAAGGTTTACTAAAACTTAAGCCAATACAAATGCTGAACATCAAAGCCTTTATCTGCATAAAAACCGTGCTTGTGAAACCCCAAACTCACCAGTAATTGCTGTGACGCGACATTGTGTGGGTGGGTCATGGCGGTAAGAAAATCAAAACCTTGTTGCTTCGCCCACGCCATCACGCCTTGGCAGGCTTCATTTGCCACGCCTTTTCCTCGTCCTTCTGGCAGTAATGCAAATCCTAAATCTGGGCAGCGAAAAGAAAACCGATTAAACAAACCACATACCCCTAGAGGGTTACCCGTAGACTGACATTCCACAGCACACAAACCATATCCCCACTCATCTCGTTGGGCATTGGTACGCGCAATGTAATCACATGCATCTTGTAAGGTGAAGATTGATTTACAGCCAATAAATTTAAGCCATAGGGGGTCTCGATTTAGGGTGAGGATCCAGTGCTTATCATCTAATGAAAGCGGGCGTAAACGTAATCGAGGGGTAACAATGTTCATACCATTTGAGCCGAGAGACAAGGACGCTACTGATAATACCTGTCACGCCCGGGTATGTTCAAACCAGCAGTCGCACAAACTCAACAAAATGACGCATTGGCAGCAACGCTGCCAATGCGTCGAGGTAGGATTTTTAGAATAACGCTCTTACACCAAAGGTGATATTTCTGCCCGGAAGCGGCGCCTTGTCCTTCAAAAAGGAGGTGTGAACACGTGCCTCTTCATCGGTAAGGTTGCTGCCTTTAGCGAACAGTACCCAATCAACACCCTGGCCAGATATCTCATACTGCACATTGGCATTAACCAGCGTATAGCCGTCGGTCGTGGTTTCGTATGAAGCCACATCGGTTTGGTCGTCATACCACGTAAAACCGACATCGGCAGTTAAGCCGTCATTGACATAGCTTAGTTCACTGCCAAATCGCATAGGCGGCGTGCGAGGTAAATTGTCGTCCTCCACTTCAGCATTAATATAATCACTAAAAACGGTTAAACGGAAAGCGTCGTTTAAATCGACATAAGCTTCAGCTTCTACGCCCCAAATATCAGCATCGGCTTGTTGGAAGTAATACACAGGGGTTGTATCTTCGTCACTGTGATCCTCTTCCAACTCGGCGTCATCTTCATCATGTTCTTCATGCTCGGTTAACGCGAGCAAGCCCGTGTTCGACTGGAAGATATAATCATCGGCTTGGTTATAAAAGAAGGAAACACTGTAGCCCCAGTCGCCGGTAAACTTACGGAAAGTAACGTCTAAGTTTGTGCTTACTTCCTCATTTACATCCCTTAATTCATCTTCAATATGGCCTTCGTCGTCCATATCAAACACTAGGCCTACTTCGTAACTTTCGGTCGCTAAATGCTGGCCCGCCGAAAATAGCTCTTGCTGACTCGGCGCTCGCTCGCTCCGTGATAGGGTAACAGCAACAGACTGACCATCGGTATATTCCCAATTCACACCCGCTGACAAAGATAAACTGGTGAAGTCATACTCAGGGAAACTAAACTCGGTCCCATGCTCTTCTCCATCATGGTCTTCCTCGTCGTGCTCGTCCTCTTCATGCTCTTCTTCATCTTCATGGAAAATATCTAACTCTACGTCACTGTCTTGTGCATCATAAGCGGTATTTTCTAGCCGGCCACCAAGCTCGAATGTGAGGTCTCCGACTTTTTTCTGCTCCACAACATAAAAAGCGTAATTGGTGCTGGTGTTAGCAGGGGTAAAAGCTTCTTCGCCTTCAGCAGCATAATCACTATGAGCAAACTGCATGCCGAACACGCCATGCCAGCCCTGCACTTCTTCATGATAAAGCGAGACTCGGATATCACTTGATTCATTAGAGAAAACGGTGGCGGGTTCACCATCTTCTATTTCTGTATGCTCATAGTCCGTGTATGAACCGGCAAACTTAATATTCGTTAATCCTTCCATTGGTGAATGCCATTCACCTGCCGCTTGGTAGCGGGTCATATCTACGTCAAGAGACACGCCTTCTTCATCTTCGTGCTCTTCGTGTTCTTCTTCATGCTCGTGGCTGTGACCCGGTACACCGTATTCGTTGTCTAATTGTTCAACCGCAAAGCCAAAGTACCCTTCATCTGCCACATAGGAAATGCCCGCGACAAGATTAGAGGTCTCCATTTGGCTGTCTTCCAATACTCCTTTTTCTTCGTCTTCATCTGGGTCTACGGAGGCATAACCAGGAATATCCGCGTTTTCGGTGTCGCGATAGTATCCATCTAGGTGCCAAACGATATTGCCGCTGCCACCTGTTACATCACCGCGGGTATACTTACCCTCATTTACAGTGCTGTAACTCACTTCAGCCTCACCTTCTACACCGTCGACGTGGTACTGTGGAATACGTTTATCAACAATATTCACCACTCCACCAATAGCGCCACTACCGTATTGTAGGGTTGCTGGGCCGCGCAATACTTCAATTTGGGTTGCACTCGCCGTGCTTGAAGCGACATTGTGATCTGGACCTACACGGGAAACATCAGACACATCTAACCCGTTTTGAACAATCTTAACTCGTGGGCCATCGTTGCCACGAATAATCGGGCTACTCGAGACAGGCCCGAAATAGGTACTGTGCACACCTGCGGTGTTTTTGAGTGTTTCACCTAAAGTGGGTGCTTCAATTTTACGAAGTTTATCAGCGCTGATAACCGTGACCGGAGTCACTGACTCTAATACCGACGAGTTTAATGCGGTCGCAGTCACGACGATGTTTTCAACCGAGGCTGGGCTCAGTATAAAGTTAACCGTTTGATCGCCCTGGATGTCGCCTAAGTCATTATCGCCGTGGATAAACTGGGGTGAAAACACATGAAGATGGACATGAGGTTGTGCGACGTCCTCAAATCGATAGACACCATTTTCATCGGTCATCGCTACGCGACGTGTGCCTTCAATTTTCACTTCAGCACCCGCTACAGGGTTCCCCGCAGGATCAGTCACTTTTCCCGAGATGGTTGTGGCAAGGACAGGCGTACTTAATAACGCTGCTATAGACAAGCTTAGCAGTGAACGCATCTTCATGTGGTTTCCTTTTTTAAAAGAGAATGTTGTTATTAGCTGTGATGTTATAACATTCTTAAGGATGTGCGCGAGAAAGTCAACAGCCGTTAACCGGAATAAAGATTCCATTTATCGTGAAATAAATTTAAGCGCGGCTAATGGGAAAGTTAATGACTTCGCGGATATGAGAGGCGCCCACTTTCAACATAAGAAGCCTGTCTATACCAATGGCAACGCCAGCGCAATCAGGTAACCCCGATGCTAAAGCGGCTAAAAAATACTCGTCTATTGGTTTTTCAGGTAAATTGGCTTTTTTACGTTTCGCATTGTCTTGATAAAAGCGGTTTCGCTGCTCTTCTGGAGCGCATAATTCATAAAAGCCGTTTGCCAGTTCAGCGCCTTTATAGTACACCTCAAATCTGTCTGCGGTGCGACTGTCTTCTTCGTTGATTCTTGCCAGAGCAGCTTGTGTAGCGGGAAAACCATAGATAAAACAGGGCCGTACTTGACCGATTGAGGGTTCTATCACCACAGAAAAAAGCAATTGTAATTTGGCATCATCACTGAGCAACTCCGGTGTGTCGATATCAATGCCCGATGCCTCCATTGCGTTCAGTAGTTCGTCACTGCACGCAATAAGCGGATCTACCCCTAAATACGTAATAAATGCCTCTTTATAACTCATTTTATCGGCGGGTTCTGTGTCTAAGGTGGCCATTAGAAGCGCATCCACTTCTTCCATTAATTCAACATGGGTGAAGTGGGGGCGGTACCATTCAAGCATGGTAAATTCTGGGTTGTGCCAGCGACCTTCTCCTTCATGCCGAAAGGCCTTACCTATTTGATAGATTGCCCCGCTTTGTGCGCACAAAAGACGCTTCATGGCATATTCAGGTGACGTTTGAAGGTATAAGGTTGTCGGCTTACCTGACTCGTCGTAGTGAAATTCAGTACAAAACCCGTCAAGATGTTCATCGGTCACTGTGCCATGAGAAAGCACTGGCGTGTCTACCTCTAACACATCCCGCTGGGCGAAAAAGTCACGAATGGTAGAAAGCAATTTAGCTCGGGCTAAGCGGTTTTCATGAGAGGTTGTTGGTTGCCAATGATGCATAAAAAAGAAAAACGAAATGTGGAATGAGAATGCCGATATGCATGAAGAACATATCGGCAATAGGTGTATGGCTTATTTTTGCGCGCGAGACACATATTCACCAGAGCGCGTATCTACACGGATAACTTCTCCGGTTTGAACGAACAGTGGGACACGAACTACAGCACCCGTACTGAGTGTCGCAGGCTTGCCACCTGTGCCCGCAGTATCGCCTTTTAGACCTGGATCCGTTTCAGTAATCTCTAGTTCAACAAAGTTAGGCGGTGTAACGGTAATGGGAGAGCCGTTCCATAACGTAATGGTACATACATCGTTTTCTACCAACCATTTTACATTCTCGCCCACAGCTTTTTCGTCAGCAGCGATTTGTTCGAATGTATCGTTATTCATAAAGTGGTAGAATTCGCCGTCGGTGTACAAGTAGGCTAGCTCTGTATCCATTACGTCAGCGCCTTCTACTGATTCACCTGAGCGGAAGGTTTTTTCAAGAACTTTACCTGAAATAAGCTTACGGATTTTTACACGGTTGAAGGCTTGACCTTTACCCGGCTTCACATATTCGTTTTCTAGAATGTTGCATGGTTCGCCGTCCAGCATGATTTTCAGGCCGCCTTTGAACTCGTTAGTGCTGTAATTAGCCATATTTCCTCTGTCTAAACATAAGGTACAAAAAGTTTCGTGGAACAAATAATACCTAAAAAACCGATTTCTGTAGAGTCAAACTGGCAAAAAGAATTAGCAAAGAGCTTTACTGATCCCACTAAATTGCTCGATTTTTTAGATTTAGACAGCAAAAACTACCGCCAACACATAAAAGCGCGTCGTTTATTTCCGATGCGTGTACCTCGGCATTTTGCTCACTTAATAGAAAAGAGAAACCCCAATGATCCTCTATTGAAGCAAGTCATGCCGTTAAGTGATGAATTTGTTAGCGAGCCCGGTTATACCCAAGACCCCCTCGAAGAGCATGACACTGCGGGTCGAGGCGTGCTGCATAAATACGACTCTCGCGTGTTGCTTATGGTCAAAACGGGCTGCGCCGTCAATTGCCGATACTGCTTTCGTCGCCACTTCCCTTATCAAGATAATGCGGTAAGCAAAAGGCAATGGGACGACGCCCTCGCCTATATTGCGAGTCATCCTAATATTAACGAGGTGATATTTTCCGGTGGCGACCCGCTAATGGCTAACGACAACCAGTTAGCATGGCTTGCCGAGGAAATAGCGGCGATTCACCACGTTAAACGTTTACGCATACATACACGCCTCCCTGTGGTGTTACCAGAGCGTATAGACCACGCCTTTACCACATGGCTAACCCGTTTACCGCTACAAACCGTTTTGGTGCTGCACGCGAACCATGCCAATGAAGTAACACCCGCATTGGCAGAGCGATTAAGTGGTTTGCGACGAGAAGGCACGACAATACTGAATCAGGCTGTACTACTTAAAGGCGTAAACGACAATGCATCTTCACTGTGCGATTTAAGCGAAACCCTGTTTGATGCTGGTATATTGCCGTATTATCTACATGTACTGGATAAGGTTGAAGGGGCGCATCACTTTTATGTTTGTGATGATAGCGCACGGCAGCTAATGAAAGAAACGATAAAACGTCTGCCAGGTTTCCTAGTACCAAAACTGGTGAGAGAAATTGGTGGGCAACCTGGCAAGACGCCTATCGACTTACATTTGCATCCATAATCTTACGCATAGGTGTCAATATTGGCACCTAGTGACGGGTTAGATGACGCAGGTTTTGGTACGTCAGCTGCTGTTTCCAGTAGCTGAAGCGTCGCTTTTCCTTCTTGCTCCTGTTGGCTTTTTGCCAACTTTAGCGAAGCTACCTCAAGTGACGCACCGGACGTTCCAGATGCACTTGCACCTTGTAAATCCATACCGATTTCCTTTGTTGCTTGTAGCAAAGTAAAAAAGTGGGCAGAATTGCCCACCTCTTAAGGTATCGACACCTTAAACAGTATCTTTAATCATTTTTTACATAGGCAGCTTTGAGGGTAACCATGCAAGCGATACATCAAAAACTTCAAGACACCATTCAAACCCTTTACCGTAAAGCCGTCGATGCAGATCAAGCGCTCGATCATTTACAAAAAGACCAAAAGGGTAAGTTTGCGGCGGTTTTCACCGCAGACAGCCCGTTTAATACCTCATCCAAACGATTTGGCCCCTACGTGGAAGAAATAGCGCAAGATTGGCAAGCGCTAAAGGCGATGTCTGAAGAAGAGGCAAAAGCAGCATTGCCTCTGCTGATAAAAAAAATAGAGTTGGCCTTAGTCACTATTGCCCAGTTTCAGTCAACACTGAGCAAAAAGTAATCTCGTGTTTCTAATCACGATACAGGGGGATGTTGGCTAGTCGGCGTCTGATTTCATTGACTTGTGCAATGTAAGGCGGGCTATCTACCCGTTGGTAGCGCTCAGTAAATTTTGCCTTGCTGAGCCCTTCGGGCAAGCCTTCGATAGGGGGCATAATATCCAAATCAGATTGTATCCGCGCCACCGCATTTTGAACCTCTATTGCGTGATCTGGATGATTTGCAACCTTGGCAAATTCAGCACCAGCCATATCGGCCGCTAAATCGACAAAGCTATATCCGGAACCTCCTAACCCTCTATCCATAAGTTCCTTAAATTCACCAATGGCCAAGGACATACCCGCTTCACCCATTAATTCTAATGCAGCAGAGATAATAAAATGGCGCGCTAAATCGTTGCGTTCAGCCAAAATTGCCGCAGAACGTGGCTTTAGTGCTTTGTCTGGATTAGGTTGAATATTGCCCACTAAATGCCCCACTCTGTGATGCCCAACAAAAGCGGCTAAAGCAAAAATAACCGCCTTGTTATGCATTACGGCGTCATCTGGGGTCTGACTTTGTTCTCTCGCTCTTGCCATACCTTCGCGTAGGTACTCTATAAGTGGAACCGGGGTAGAAGACAGGGCAAGTTCTCGGCCAGAAATGTAGCGCAAATAGTAAGCGGTAAGGGTCTCTAATTCGTTGTCGGTATCGACCGAAAGCTGATTACTGACGTTGTCAATTTCATGAAGCAGTTCGTCGAGGGGCCCCAGCTGTAACTCTACTTCATTATCTCTCATTACCACGGCTTCAACCCGTGTTAGCGCAAGCGTGCCGATTTCAGAACGGGTATAGCGATTGATAGCGGCCTCTGCTAAACCTAACGCGGTGTCACCGGGTATAGAGATATCTCCCAGGGTGATGTAATCAATTGTCAGCGCTTTACCCGGTAAAATCAGCGCCGACACATTAATATAGATGTCATCGTTATTCGGTGAAAAGGTAAAGGCCACTGTACCGCCATTCGCGGTAACATTCACTACACCTCGAAAATGGGGCATTGCGCGCTGCAGCACGCCCACCAAGCTCTCGATTTGAGTTTCAGATAACACAATGGTGTGACCTTCTTCCCGCTGAGAGAAGGCCGTATTGAGTTGCGCGAGAAGCGTATTTACCGTGTCTGCACCATCTAACTGGTTCGGGGCGCTAGCCGCCACTAATGGCTGTTTTTGAATAATCGCGATGCTAAGCCCAACCACCGCAACAAGTATTAGTATAAACAGGGTAACAAGCAGGCCAATTAGCCAACGAAATGCACGCGCCATAATTTAACTTCTAATCCTCGTGGCTAAGCCTGTGAAAATAAAAATAGTAACTGAAAGTCACCCGTAAAAGCTAGCTTACAACACCTCGGCTTCTAACCAATGTTGTAACGAGCCGTAACTGACGGTGGCCAGTCCTAAATCGTGATTCGCGGTTTGGGCGGTGGGAATAACCACGCAATCTAACTTCGCCGCGACCGCTGACTGCAAACCATGCATCGTATCTTCAATGGCGACACAGGCAGATGCTGCCACACCTAACTTTTCCATTGCCAACTGGTAACTTTCGGGGTCTGGCTTACTTCGGGTAACGTCTTCGACGGCCACCACTGTGCTGATGTATTCTCGTAATCCATAGCCATCTAAGGTTTTTTCGACGGAAAGCTTACTGCCACCAGTGACAATCGCCAAGGTATACCCCTTTTCGTGGCACGCCTTTATTGTCTCAGCAGCATATGGCATGAGTGGAAACGGTTGCTCTTTCAAGAAGGCTTCAACCTTTTCATGTTTTTCATTTTCTAAGGCTAGCGTACTTGCGCTAATGTCGAAGTGATTTTTTAGATCGATGGCGTTTTGTTTCACCGGCACCCCAGCCATCATATCGCAATACAAAGACTCAGAGAGTGACACGCCGTAGGGCAACAATATTTCGTACCACAATTTATAGTGGACAGCCTCTGAATTTATCAAAGTACCGTCATGATCGAACAGCAAAGTGGATGTGTTGGCGGTGACAGCTTTTTTAACCATGTAAACTCCTAGGTGCGTCAAATCAAATTTGTAACTTACGCCTCTCTCATCAGGGAATCTAGCGTGATTAGGTGAGTAATCGTATAAGTGCGGCTCTTAGCTTTTTCGCCAGTAACAAATCCCTTTTTGACCACGGCAGACTTTGTTCACCGTCTACCTCACTCCATTTTTCAAACGACGCTCTGGGTGACAAAACGCCGTGAGCATTTACTTTTTGTATGGTTTTGTCGGGGTTACCTGCCCAGTGAGTAATTTGCTTCTCAGGTTGCCGAAACACATAGAGGCGCAAGCTTTTAAGCTCGAAGTTCAAGCGAATTAACATTACGCCACGTACTTCCTCATGAGACACACTCGCGAGTCCGTCGACCTCCCTTATATCTTGTTTACTTAAAAGAACATCTGAGGTGTCATGTCGACAGGCATTATCTATATCTCGCACAAGTCGCTGTTCGGCCTTTGGCAAGCAAAGATGCCAATCATCGTTAATGTACATAGCAGCGCCGCTGGCCTGAAACGCCGTCTTTGCTGCGTGCAAGAATGACGGAATACTCTGCTCACCTTGTATTCTCAATTTTTGCGCTAGTACGCTAACTTCATCGTCTAGGCTGGTCAGTAAGGCTAAACGCTTTTTCGACTGATACGTAGAGTAAATCATAGAAAAATATTTAACTAAACTTTCCGCCTGATAGCGCAGATGCGCGTCAATGGGCGTAGCTGTAGCATGGTGACAGGAAATAATTCCCCATAATTTTCCCGTTTGCATAATGGGAACAGAAAACGACGTTGCTACCCCCATATTTTGAAGGTATTCGCCGTGTAGGGGCGACACGCTGCGTAAATCGGAATAGGTCAAATCCAGTGGCGTGCCGTATTGGGTGAGGAAGTTAACTGCCTCCTGACGACTATCTGCAATGTACCGTGAGGGATTCTGATAATACATTTGCCTCGCAATGGCGGGAATGTCTGACGCAGGAAATTTTAGGCCTAGATAAGGCGGCAGCCCCGTAACCACTTTTTCAGCCACCACTTCCCCCGACCAATGTTCATTGAAACGGTAAAGCACAATTCGCTCACAGGGGAGGAATTCATCGAGGGTGTGAATAAGTTGGTTCCAGTAGTCATGTTCTTGCCAAGATGCATCAATGCGCGGCAAGATAGACGCGCGCAATTGCAAATACTGGCGCTGGGTAACCGTGGCGGTACTGCGTTCAATTTCAATTAAGATGCCTGCATCACTGCGATGACTTCTATAATTCAAAGACGCTGTCGTGGTATTGTCATTAAACGCATAAGCACGATTGCCCGCTTTGATGCCCAAATTGTACAGTAATTCTAAGGGTAGCCAGGTTAAATCGTGAACTTTTGTCCCCACGAGTTGCGCGACAGATAAAGGGCAATACTCAGCAATATTTTCACTGGCGGCAGTGACCGTTAAGCTTTCGTTGTCAATAAAAAATGCACCGCCAAAACCTTGAATTTGACCGCTTAAGTGCAATGCTTCATTTTCACAATTTGCAACGAGCTCATTGAAATCGTCGGTCTCCAAATTGGTCCCCTTAGTCATTTTCTGCATTGTTGTTAGCGGTCTAGTTTTTCGAGCATGTTATCAAACGTCACTGGTGCAGAGAACACGAAACCTTGCGCTAATTCGCACCCTACCGATACGAGGTAGTCCATTTGTTCTTCCGTTTCCACTTGGTCAGCCACCACTGTCATACCCAATACGTTGGCGACATCAATATAGGCGCGAAGCAACTGCTCACTGGCGTCGTCTGGTTGTTCAATAATTTGACGAGAAAGCTTCATTTCACTGGCACCACATTGCTGTAGCTGCGCAACTGCACTTTGGTGAATACCAAAATCGTCAATACAAATAACCGCGCCCATCGATTTTAGCGACTGTAATCGGTGGAAAATGCGCTTCTCACCCTTTTGGATATCACGCTCGGATATTTCAAACTTAAAAGCTTCTGCGGGTAGAGAGGTGCGCGACAGTAGTTGTTCGAAGCGTTTTGTGAAGTCTGATGTTAGCAACTGCTTTCCAGAAAGATTAACAGATACTCTAGGTAGAGAGATACCTTTTTGCATCGCCATTTTTAAATCGAACGCCACCAGCTCTAGCGCGTGAAATCCAATAGCATCAATAAGGTTCGCTTTTTCAGCAACATCGATAAACTCTGCTGCCCGGGTAATATCTTGTTCATCATTCGCAATACGTAACAACGCTTCCATTCCCACTATAGCATTGCTGGCAATATCGTACTGGGGTTGGTACACCAAACTAAACTGACGCTCTTGTAACGCGCTTTTTAATCGCGCTTCAATTTGAACCCGGGCTTGTGCCTTTTCCATCATTCGGGCAGTAAAATACTGATACTGGCCTCGCCCTAGTGATTTCGCATGGTACATGGCTTCATCAGCATGGTGTAACAGCACGTCTGACGTAATTCCGTCATTAGGATAGACAGCCACTCCCACGCTGGCAGAAATTGCGATTTGGTGATTGGCCACTTGGAACTCAGTTTCTACTTGGGTAATAATCCGTTTAGCGATTTCATCTATTTCATCTACACGAGCCGCAGAAACAATCGCCACAAATTCATCACCGCCTAGTCGTGCCAACATATCGGTGTCACGGATGCACTTATTGATTCGCTTCGTCACTTGTTTAAGTAACAAGTCTCCCACTTTGTGTCCTAAGTTATCGTTCACCGGCTTAAACTTGTCCAAGTCGATAAAAAGCACGGCGCACAATTGTTCCGCACGCTTTGCGTTACCTACCATCAACTCTAAACGCTCAAGCAAAACCGCGCGATTGGGCAGGCCCGTTAACTCGTCGTGGGTGGCCAAATATTCAATACGCCGCTGCATGTCTTTAATTTCGTTAACATCACTGAAAGCTGCAACATAGTTCACTATGTCGCCATCGCCGCCTTTCACAGCGTTAACGGTTAGCCACATAGTGACACTCGACCCACTTTTCACCTTTATCTCGGCTTCACCCTGCCAAAAGCCGCGCTCACTTAGCGAGGCCCGTATTCCCCGGTAAAAATCGTCGGAATGAGAGGAAGATTGAAGCATGCTGGGCGCATTTCCGGTCAATTCCTGGGTAGTGTAACCGGTAACTTCCGTGAAGGTTTCGTTGGCCGTGACAATTTTTTCGTTAGCGTCCGTCACTAAAATGGCTTCACTGGTACGCTCAAAAATTTTCCCCGCCAGTCTTAGCTGTTCATTAGCGTGCTTTTCCTTAGAAATGTCGGTGGCTTGAGTGCAAATGGACTTAATAGTACCTTCAGCATCAAAAATCGGAAAACGTACACTGTTTAACGTGACTTTACCTAACGGTAGCGTGAATTCATCAATGGTTTCCAATGGTGATAAAGTACGCATAGTATCTAAATCTTTATCACGAAACTGCTTAGCCGTTTCTCTTTCGAATATTTGCAAATCGGTTTTGCCCACCACCTCATCGGCATGCAGTCCAAACACTTCTTCAAAACGCGCGTTGACGAACTCGTAACGTCCCGCGTTGTCTTTAAGCGCAATCACAGCCAGTGAATTATTCATAATAGAAAGAAGTTGTTCTTGGCTCTTCTCTATACGTTCATGGGCCAATACCAATTCTGAATTATCGATAATAACAATAATTGCGCCTGTAATACGCTCGCGGCTGTTGAAGATAGGCGTAATGAATACGTTATAGGTTTCTTGGCTCGAAGGCTTGATAATCACATTCTCTGCCACACCCGTTTGCAGCGTTTTATTCAAACGCATTTCAATGTCTTCGAAATAATCAGGAAAGTTCAGGGTGTCCATGGGCTTTCTAAAAGACCCATTATTTAAATGAAAGCGCCTATTCGCCGCATCATTAGTGCGATTTAAGCAATGATCCATGTCGAACACCAAAATAGGAAAATCCAAGGTGTTATATACACTCATTAACTCACTGTTTACGGCTCCAAGTTCTGCGGATTTACGCATACTTTCTTCATTCACACTAATGAGTTCTTCATTGGTGGCTTGAAGCTCTTCATTGGTGGCTTCCAGTTCTTCGTTATTGGCTTGCAGTTCCTCGTTTGCAGCCTGAACTTCCTCGTTGAGCGCTTGCATTTCTTCTGCTGAGGCCGCCATTTCTTCGGTTAGCGTTTGCAATTGCTCTCGTGCTGCAATGAGTTCGGCCACGTCCGCTTCACTGTTATCCGCTTCCTGCGACGGCGAGGTTGATGCTTGGACTTCTACTTCGAAAAAATTCACTAAAAAATGAGAAGGCGAGTGGGTCTCTAACGGCAGGATCCGCATTTTCCATTGCTTTTCGTCACTTTCGTCCAGCTGCTTACTTCGGCTGACGATCATCTCACCTGTTCGACTGGCTTTGTTCATGCAGGAGATAAGCTCAGCGGAAAACGGCGCCGCAATGAGTTTTGATAAATTAAGATCGGGAATGCCTGATGGAAAACGAATAAAAGGCTCAAGCCGACCATGCGAATGCAAAATAGAGAAGCGTTCATTAATCAATAAGCTAGGGCCAAAACAATCTAACACCGAACGGGTGAAGATGTTTTCATAGCTGTTAGTGACCGTGTCTTTCACTTTCGATGTGGATAAGTGACTTTTCAGCATTTTCGGCAAATTAGGCCGCTTCGAAGCTTGGCTAACCTTGAAAATGCGGCAACGCCTATCAAGGGCCACAAACATATCTTCGGTGGACCCAATAGATTCAGATTTTCCTAAGAAAAGAACACCATCTTTGAGCAGTGAATACCTAAATAGCGATAACACCCTATGCTGCAACTCGCTGTTGAAATAAATAAGTACGTTGCGAAACGACACCATATCTAAATGTAAAAATGGCGGGTCGCGCGTAATGTCTTGGCGCGAAAATGTAATCACGTCTCGTAATTGCTTCTGAGGATAATAAGCGTCTCTCTCGTAGCGAAAGTACTTATCCATCATTTCACTGTCTAAGCCTGACATGGATTGCACCGAATAGGCACCTTTGCGCGCTACGTTTAAAGCATGTTCATCAATATCAGTGGCAAAAACTTGAAGCGTAATCTCTAAGTTTGCATTTTCTATGGCTTCGAGAAATACGATGGCGAGTGAATAAGCTTCTTCCCCCGTGGCACAGCCTGCCACCCAAAGACGAACACTATCGCCGTTACGCTTTCGCGCTATAATTTCTTCAATGTGATGACGAATGGCGTTAAAGGCCTTGGCGTCACGGAAGAAATCGGTGACCGAAATAAGCAACTCTTTCGAGAGGGCGACGACTTCGTCTGCATTTTCGTCAAGGTAGCTAAGATACTCTTTTAGTTCCGTTGTTTGCGTAGCAATAAGACGACGATTAACCCGGCGTAGCAAGGTAGATTGTTTGTAGAAACTAAAGTCAATTTTAGTGGCTTCACGAATTTTTCCGTAAAGTTCACTCATTAGCTCATGCCGATCATCTTCTTGAGAAGAAAACACGTTTCGGGAAATGTTTTGCGAAATATGGGCAATTTCCTGCCCCATTTCTTGCGGCTCTAAAATACCGTCAACCGCAACACTTTCCAGTGCCGCTTTGGGCATGCCGTCATACTTTGCGGTGGCTGGGTCTTGTACAAATGCAAAGCCCCCCACACTTTTAATGGCTTTTAGACCACGGGCGCCATCACCGCCAGTGCCCGATAAAATAACGCCAATGGCATGGTCCCCAATTTCATCGGCTAATGACTCAAACAAAAGATTGACCGAAGGCTTTGGAGACAATTCGCTGGGCGTCTTGTCTAAGGCAATGCGCCCTTCGGTATAACGCAAATGGTAACCCGGCGGCCCTACGTATATGGTATTGGCTTTAACGCGACATTGCTGGCTAGCTTCTTCTACAGGATATTCGGTTTCACGCGCCAAAATATCCGACATTTGACTTTTATGGGAGGGTGATAAGTGCTGTGCAATAATAAAAGAGGCGTTGATTGACTTAGGTAGGTTGCTAACAAGATTAATCAGTGCTTCGATGCCTCCCGCTGAAGAGCCTACGCCAACGACAAATGGTGCAACGTCAGTTTTCCCATCATTCGATACAGGTAAAGAATCCATTTTACATTTCGCCTCATTTTAACAACCGGTTCTCAGCCCCCAAAGGAACACCGTCACTATACCAGTAACCCTTCAACCAACCCATACTAAAGTATAGGTTTGAGGGTATAAAAAAGGGGTAATTGTTATCATTACCCCTTAGTATGATTCGAATTGTCGCGAACTACAGATCAACTTCTGCCATATTTCCTTTGCTTTCTAACCAAACTTTCCTGTCACCTGAGCGCTTTTTCGCGAGTAACATATCCATCAGTTCTAACATTTCTTCGGCATCTTCAATGGTTAGTTGAACCAATCGGCGCGTGTTGGGATCCATAGTAGTTTCACGCAATTGCATCGGGTTCATTTCGCCCAGTCCTTTGAAGCGCTGTACGTTTACCTTACCGCGTTTTTTTTCTGCTTCTATGCGATCTAAAATGCCCTGCTTTTCACTCTCATCCAGCGCATAGAAAACCTCTTTACCAACGTCAATCCTAAACAAAGGAGGCATAGCCACATAAACATGCCCATGATTCACCAAGGTTCTGAAATGTTTCACGAATAACGCGCATAGCAGGGTAGCGATATGCAGTCCATCGGAGTCAGCATCGGCCAGAATACATATTTTTCCATAGCGCAGACCCGATAAATCTGAAGAGTCAGGGTCTATGCCTAAGGCAACCGAGATATCGTGAATCTCTTGCGACGCTAATACTTGGGACGAGTCGACTTCCCAGCTATTTAGAATTTTTCCGCGCAGCGGCATGATGGCTTGAAACTCGCGATCTCTCGCTTGCTTTGCTGAACCACCCGCGGAATCCCCTTCCACGAGGAAAAGTTCAGAGTATGAGATATCTTGCGAGGAACAATCGGTTAATTTTCCTGGTAAGGCGGGCCCTTGCGTTACCTTCTTACGCGCGACTTTTTTGGTTTGACGTAACCGGCGTTGAGCATTGTTAATACACATTTCAGCTAACGCTTCAGCCACTTCAGTATGCTGATTTAACCACAGGCTAAATGCGTCTTTAACCACGCCAGAGACAAAAGCTGACGCTTGCCGAGAAGACAGTCGCTCTTTGGTTTGCCCCGCAAATTGTGGATCTTGCATTTTCGTTGATAAAATATAAGCACAACGGTCCCAAATATCATCTGGAGAAAGCTTCACACCGCGGGGCATTAAATTTCTAAATTCACAGAATTCGCGCATAGACTCCAGCAAGCCCTGCCTGAGCCCGTTAACATGGGTTCCGCCTTGTGCGGTTGGAATAAGGTTAACGTAACTTTCTGTGACCAACTCGCCGCCTTCAGGCAGCCACATTACCGCCCAGTCGGCAGCTTCAGTATTGCCACTAAAGTTACCAATGAAGGGACTATCGGTGGGCAAGGTTTCAAACTCTTCAACGGCTTGGTATAGGTAGTCTTTCAAGCCATCTTCAAAGTACCATTCTTGGCTGTCTTTGGTTATTTTATTATCAAAACGAATGCGCAGGCCGGGGCTTAATACTGCCTTCGCACGAAGGTTGTGCATTAAGCGGCTTACTGAAAACTTCGCTGAATCAAAGTATTGTGCATCAGGCCAGAAGTGAACACGGGTCCCCGTGTTACGCTTACCACAGCTATCAATAACCGCTAAATCTTCCACTTTGTCGCCATTTTCAAAGGCGATTTGATACACCTTACTATCTCGACGAATCGTCACTTCAACACGGGTAGAAAGGGCGTTTACAACTGATATCCCCACACCATGTAAACCACCTGAAAATGCGTAGTTCTTGTTTGAAAACTTGCCCCCTGCATGTAATTTACAGAGGATAAGCTCCACCCCAGAGATTTTCTCTTCTGGGTGAATATCTACCGGCATGCCTCGACCATCATCAATCACTTCTAAAGATTGATCTTCATGCAATATCACTTTGATATTAGATGCGTGTCCCGCTAAGGCTTCATCTACACTGTTATCGATGACTTCCTGGCCAAGGTGATTAGGGCGCGTGGTATCGGTATACATCCCCGGTCGACGTTTAACCGGGTCTAAGCCATTTAAAACTTCAATTGCATCTGAATTATATTGATTTGACATAGTTATGGTTGTTATTTAAGCCAGCAATAAGAAAAACATGCACACATGCACATGACGAAAGCAAACAATTTTGATGTTATCAAGGCTTTTCGAGCCTAGCAACGAAAAGCACGTTTACCGTGTTGCGTGTCAACCTACTCACTATTTTATCCCGTTAAGCAGGAATTCAGCGATATCGGGTAAGTGACGTGAGTAATCAACAAAACTGTGGTCTCCACCTTGCTCTACAATAAGGTG
>CEWB01102159.1_pt1 | contig 20585 bp, 18 predicted proteins | sample 530831 | NCBI WGS metagenome assembly CEWB01 (sample SAMEA2621013, study PRJEB7988) | marine metagenome | biome: marine biome (ENVO:00000447); feature: surface water layer (ENVO:00002042); material: "saline water (ENVO:00002010), including plankton (ENVO:xxxxxxxx)" | depth 5 m | reverse complement strand
CTGTTCTAGTCGCTGTTCCAACATTACCAGAAGCATCAGTAGCTGAGTAAGTGATAGTATATGTTCCCACAATTGATGTATTTACATCTCCACTTGAAGAAACTGTGCCTTCAGTTGATGTTGCTCCAGCATCGGTATATGTAGAACCAAGTTCTACAGTAGCTGGATTAGCACCAGTAACTGTTACGACAGGTAAAATAGTATCTACAACATTAACAGTTCTAATAGCATATCCAGTATTTCCTGAATTATCAGTAGCACTATATGTAATGGTATAAGTTCCAGCAATATCGGTATTTAAGCTTCCAAAATTAGTTGATACAGTTTCCCCTCCATCAGCTGTTGCGCCAGCATCACTGTATATAGTTCCTCTTTCAACAGTTACAGGATTACTTCCATTAAGGGTGATTATTGGGGGTGTTATATCTCTTGAATCATCATCAAAAATACTAGATAAAATACCAGCACCTCCTACAACTGTTAGGGCTGAAGTAATAATATCCATCTCAGCATATATTTCACTAAGTCTTTTTGCGATAGAGCCGGCTTCATCAGGTGATGTAGATCTTAACTTTTCATCTTCTAAATCTTCAGCTTCTTGTTGCAGACGAGCTTTTTGCTCTGCAAGCTGGTATGAAGGCATAGTGTTGATTCTATTTTCAATCTCAAGAATCTTAGCTTGAGAAACTATATTCTCCTGACCATAAACGTCAATAGAAGCTGCAGAAAAACATAGCAATAATGTAAGAAGTGATATTTTATTATTCATATTTTATTAACCAATTTAAACTTAATATAGAAGATTAAAAAAAATTGATATATCTATATGATAAATCATACTTTTTTAAACCCTGGGATGAGATTATATAGTTATTTTTAGAATATGTGTATTATTTTATGCGTCTAATATACACATATACATATATAGGCATATTTAAGAGACTCTTAAATTAAGAAATTATTTATTATATGGCTTAAATTTAATTAAAAGATCATGGAGTGTATATTTTCTTACCAATCTAGCTCCAGGGTCTTTTGTTAAGGGCCTCCAGCTATACTCAACAAAATTTTTGTAAATCGGGATATTAAAGAAAATACCTTTATCAAAACTTCCCTCTCCAAATTGTGTTGCGTTGACATCGGTAAATGATGCAAAGATTCCAAATTTTGCTCCATTTATGTAGGTTCGTGATAATTCAAAGGTAGTACCAAAATCTCCTGCAAGATACTCTCCATGAGAAACTTTTGCATCGAAAGGCACTAAATAGTTATTTCTATAATAAAAGTTTAAAAAACCAATAGTATTTTTATAGTCTAAAGACCCAAATCTTAAGTTATAGTCTCTCTTTTTAACATTAAATATCTCAACGCCTAGGGCATAATTTTTATTTTTATCGAAGTACAAATACTCAAATCCATAGCCAGAAAACATTTCTTCAATTATTCCGGCAGTAAACATAATATGATTATTTTTCTTTGGAGTTAGATGATAATCAAATTGTGCTCTTCCTATAATAAAGCGGTTTTCAAAGTTCCTTAAATAGTCCTTAACATCTGATCTCACCTGAGCAGGATAGGTTTCATATGGTGGCAATGTTAGATCTTCAAAATTATCTTTGAGTGTATATTTAATGTTTGAAGTAAAAAAAAGATTATCTTTAATAACATATTCACTATCATTTTCTGCCATGACTGCAAATTTAAAGAAACCCTCTCTGGCAGCGAGATAAGGTCGAACACTCAGTCTTGAATTTGTATTAAAATTGCTTTTAGTCTTTCTCTTAAAGATTAGATTTGAAGGAATCTCATTATCTTCATCATCAATATTTGAAAAAACTTTTAAGTCAGCAATTCTATAGTCAGTTTTAATATCTTTTTTGATCCCGCTATCTCTTTTAGCACTGTAAAGTATATCCTCTACTATATCTAAATTGGGATGGGCAAATTGAGTTATTTCAATGCCTATATTATCAGCTGTTTCTATTATTTGATTAACACCAATTCCATTAGATTCTAAATTTTTAATAAGTTGGGTATATTTATTATCTCCATCTTGAACATTCGCTTTTTTGTACTCATAGGCTTTTTTTGTAGATGTAGAATCTTTCTTATAAACAAACTTCAAAGAAAAATAATTATCTCGTTCGTTTGAGATGCCAATTGTAAAGTTTTTGTTAATTGTGTAATCAAGCCCAAAGCTGTACCTACTTGCAGCTGATTGGTAATTAATTAATCCATCGGTGAGGGTTGGATCGTGTTCTAATTTTACTAAAAGTTTTTTGTTAATGGCATATGAAATTCCGTAAAAGGGGGATACTGACTTGCTTGAAAAGTATCTTGATGGTTGGAATTGACCTCCAGAGTCTTCAATTTCATTAGGTCTATTAGCAAAACTGCTATGAATATATACTAAAGGATTCTTAAATGATTTGTCTGAACCATTTAGAGTTCCCCATCCAAGACCTAAATGCATATCTAGATTTCCTAGACCATAGCTTCCAACAATATATTCAGAGCTATAGTAGCCGGTTCCAGCAATATCATTTATTCCTATTGCTATTGCAGGCAAAACTCCCTCCTCTTTAAGCCTAATTTTAAAGTTAAAGCCTTTATCTTTAAGATCTTGATATTCATAACCTGGATAAGGTTCGCCTTGAAGATTCATATAAAAAAATGAGGCTTCTAGCCAGTCATATGGGGAAGAGGTCATGGTCATTTTTTGATCAGGCGTTCCATCATACATAGTAAAACCAAATGAGCCTTCATCATAAAATCTTGCAGTTGGGATATTAATTAATCCAATAACTCCATGATTATTAAAGGAGTTGTAATTAAAATTATCACTATGGATATTGGGCAGAAAAAATAAAATACAAAAAGTAATCCATTGAAGGTTTCTTGAATAATTAAACATTTCTAGATTACGAAGATTTAAAAATAATTTTTGAATAGAATGCTAAATATATTTTGCGCATCTTTATAAATCATTAATCTTTATTCAAGACTGATATCGACGCAAGTGAGACACCAATATTGCCTAATATGGCTGCGTAAGCCTGAGCAGTTCTGGTATTGAGTGCACTATCATTAATTTCGCGAGGAACAAAAATGATTGAGCCAGGGTAAATTTCTTGCTTAGAATTTTCATTGTTCATAAAAATATTCTTTTTACCTAATCTAACAGTTTCGCCATTTGGATGCATAATAAATATTGACTTAGATTCTGCAAAATCAGTATATCCACCCTTTTTATTGATATAAAAAGCATAGTCTTTATCTTTTTGAAACCTAACAGTTCCTTCAGTGGAAACTTCTCCAAATATATAAACTTGATTTGAGAATTCTGGGATAGTTATAGAGTCACCGTCTTGTAATAAAATATCTTTAGACGGATCCTTTGCAAGGACATCGATATCAAATTCTGCATTAACTCTTCCTGAAAGAGGAGTATTTTTCATTTCTTGCATGATAGCTATTAACCCTTCATTGTTATCAGAACTTTCACTAGCAGAGCTCATTGACGAAAGATTATCTAAAAAAGCTTTGTATAGCTCATTCATAGCCATCTCATTTATTTTTAATGCAACTTCACTTTCAAGAACTCCTCCAAATGGATATGCACTATCTGTATAGCCGCCAGCCCTAAGAATTAGATCTCTAATTCCTTCATCTTTATTAATTGTATATGTGCCAGGATTTACAACAGCTCCTTCGACTTTAACAGATTTAAATAAAAATTTTCGAACTACCAATTTATCTTTGTCCTGTGGATTAATATTTTCAAGATCGCTTAGGTTGTATATTCTATTTTTCAATATTGTTCCATCAGATAATCTAAATAACTGAATATCTGAAACATCTGCTTGCCCGCTTAAGCCATTTGCAAAAAATATAATTAATGACATTTTTTCTTCGTCTTTTAGTTCATATATCCCAGGTCTACTTACCCCGCCCATTACTGAAACTAAGTTTGATACCGGTTGTACAAATACTAGATCTCCAGACCTTAATCTAGTATTAAAAGAAGGCTTCCCATATATAAATGTTTGATATAAATCAATTGATTCTATAATCTCATCTCCTCTGATGAGATCTATAGATCTATATGATCCAAGATTTGAAGGCCCGCCTGCCATACTAAGAGCATGAAATATATTTGAGTTACCATTGAGAGTATAGGGACCTGGGTTATATACATTCCCAGCAACAATGACTTGTATGTCTCTTACGTTAACAAGAGTAACGTATGCATCAACACCAATGTATGATAATTGAACTTTACTATTTATTAAATCAACAGCTTTGTCTAAAGATAGGCCAGATAAGAATATCTTACCAATATCTTCTATGTTAACTGACCCATCCCTTTTTATAATTAAAGTTGATGTGGATGATTTCTGTCCAACTAATTGAAGTTCAAGGACATCACCGTAATCCAAAATGTATTTCCCATCAAAATTGGGTTCATTTGATGGCATTAGAGTGGTTTGCATCATTGAAAATATATCAGCACCAAATCTATTAATAGAACTGGGATCTGGTTTTAATATAAAGGTTGATGGTCTTCTATACTGGGTTTCTTCGAGACTTTCCTTTTCAGACGCCTGATTTAAAAGGTCAGTTTTAATATCTTCAGGCAAACTCTTTAAAAAAGATTCATCAAAATCTTGAGCAAAAGTTATGACAGGCAAAAATATTAATAATACTAAAGATTTAATAAGTGATTTATTCATATTCTATTTATTTGTTATTTTTTGTTAAATAATTATTAATCATAATTTATTTTAAGATATTATTCAGAGTTTTTAAGAATTTAAGCTAGCTTATTCCTGGCAAGGTAACTGACTCAATGGAGATAGCCTTATCAATAATCTTATTAATACTTTTATCAACTTCAGTGTCCTTGAGGGTCTTATCAAAAGATTGAAAAATAAATCTATAGCCAATTTTAATTATATTAGTATTTAAATTTTTGTAATAATCAAACATAAATGAGGTCTTTAGATATTGAACATTAAGATCATTCAATTGTTCTTTTAAATCTTCTATTTTTGAAGAATCTTCAACAGAAAAGGAAAGGTCTCTATAAGTAGATGGATATTCAGAAATCGGATTATACTCAACAAAATGATCTATAGATTTTGATATAGCCTTATAGTTAATAAAAAATTTCTTTATTTTTTTTATGCTTAGCTCAATTGCAAAAATAGGATTTTTTATCTTTGAATCTAATTTATCTCTATTGATGGTAACTATATCTTTTTCTATATTAATATTCATTGAACTAAATAGGGATGATAAATACTCTTTATCTAGCTTTTTAGAAAAACCTTCAGGATTATGGCCTCTTCGTCCAGATATTATCACCGCTAATCTTTTATCTTTAAGAATCGATCCATCAAAAGAATAGACATCAGATATCTCAAAGAATTTTAATGAATCTTTTTGTCTTTTTTCATTGTAGATTATATTTTCTATTAAAGAGTCTACAATATTTGTTCTAAGATACTTTCTATTTGAATCCAATGGATTATCTACATTAATTGAATTTTTATTTCTAGTTTGATTAAAGGGACTACTGATGATTTCATAAAAACCATTATCAATTAGAAAAGACTTAATTCTTTCTTCTGATAGATCGATAGCATATTTCTTATTAATAGTAGGAAGGATTAAAGTATTTTTGAATATATTGTCATAGCCAATAATCCGAGCAATTTCCTCAGCTATATCATTTTGATGACTTACATCGCTTCTATATGATGGAACCGAGATCTTATTACTTATCTTGAAACCTAATTTATTAAGAGCATCATCATGCTGCTCTTGAGTTATTTTAGTTCCTAATATTTTATTAACTTTATCTAAATTTATATCTATTAATGTATTCTCATGACTTAAAGATGTGTGTTTCGATAATCCTATTTTAATAATTTCTGCGTGATCACTAACAATTTGAATAAACCTTCTAAGAACTTTTTCATGGCATTGAGGATCGACTCCTCTTTCAAATTTATGAGATGCCTCAGAGTGAATATCATACTTAATAGACTTTCCAATAATTGATTCAGGCCTAAAATAAGCACACTCAATAAGAACATTAGTTGAATTCTCTTGACATGAAGTTGCAAAATTTCCAATAATGCCAGCAAGATTAATAACTTCATTTTTATTCTTAAAAACTAAATTTTCATCTTTAAGTTGAATGCTTTTTTTAAGTAATGTATTAAATATTTGCTCGCCGTTATCCCTTTCAAGGGTTACTTCTCCATCAATAGAATTAAAATCATAAACATGTGTTGGTTGACCAATTTCATAAGCAATATAATTCGAGACATCCGTAAAAAAATTATTTTTATTAATATTGAGGTCCTTAAAGTAATTACCAAGATAGTCTTTATAGTTTGATATAGATCCTTCTATTTCTATATTGAGAAATGATATATCTGGACAATCAGCCTGTGCATGGTTAACAAAACTAAGATTTAAATTGTCTATTTGTCCATCATAAATCTTAATATTATCCTCTTTTCTGTAAAAATAATTTAGATCTCTTGCCAGTCCGAGCAGTGATAAGCAATCGCCTCTGTTAGGGGTAAACTCCATATTAAATATAGAGTTTTCTATTTCATGTTCATGTCCAAGTTGAAATAATATATCAGATAAATCATCAATATTAGGTTTATCAGTAAGAAGCTCTAGAAGATGTTTATAGGCTATTTTCATTTAAATTGATTTAGAAAATCTAGGTTAGATTTATAAAATTCTCTTATATCTCTGACACCATGTTTCAGCATTGCTATTCTTTCAACTCCCAAGCCGAAAGCAAGGCCGCTATATTTAGTTGAATCTATTTTACAGTTTTCTAAAACTATAGGATTTACTATTCCGCATCCTAACACCTCAAGCCACTTTCCATCTTTTCCTAAAATATCTACTTCAGCAGATGGTTCAGTAAATGGAAAATATGATGGGCGAAACCTTAGTTCGACCTTGTCGCCAAATAATGCATGAATAATGTTATAAATTAGATCTTTAAGTTGAGCAAAACTAACTTCAGTATCTACATATATACCTTCAACTTGATGAAACATTGGTAAATGAGTAGCATCATCGTCTTTTCTGTAAACCTTGCCTCCAGATACAAGTGCTAAAGGAGGTTTTTGTTCGAGCATTCCTCTTATTTGAACTGGTGATGTATGAGTCCTGAGTACATAGGATTTATCTTGAACATAAAAAGTATCATGCATTTGTCGAGCAGGATGATATTTTTTGATATTTAACATATCAAAGTTATATTCTTCAGTTTCTATCTCAGGACCATTAATAGCATTAAAGCCAAAAGATGTTAAGTGCTTAATAATATAGGCTTTCAAGTGATTTATAGGATGAGACGCCCCCATAATTAATGGCATTTTTGGAGTAATAATGTCTGCATCTTTTGACATTATAGAAAAAACTAACTAATTGCTTTTTTAAGGATTATCTCAAAAGTAGCAGAATCATTAATTGCAATATCGGAGAGCACTTTTCTGTTCAACAATATATCATTTGAAACTAATCCATTCATTAATATTGAATAGGATATTCCTAACTGCCGTGATGCAGCATTAATTCTTGCAATCCATAATGATCTAAAAGCTCTTTTTTTATTTTTTCTATCTCTAAAAGCATATTGAAGAGATTTAATATTCGATTGCTTAGCTGTTTTAAACAACCTACTTCTTGCTCCATAATGTCCTTTAGTGGCACTTAACACCTTCTTATGTTTTGCTTTTGCTGTGACTGATTTGGTAACTCTTGGCATAATTATCTAATAAGTTTTTGAGCCATTCTTAATGTGGTTCCAGTTAACTTAATTAATCCTCTGTTGTGTCTTTTTCTTTTAGTAGACTGTTTTGTAAGTATATGGTTTCTACTTGCACTTCTACTTTTAACAGAAGTGCCTGTTTTTTTAAAACGTTTAGCGGCACCTGAGTGCGATTTTAACTTGTATCCCATATCTATCTCTTTATATTTATTTCTTTTTTATAGGCGATAAGACCATTAATAGTTGTCTTCCTTCCAATGAAGGCTCTTGGTCAACTTGAGCCATTTGTTCAAGTTCATCTCTTATTCTATTAAGAAGATCTAATCCAAGATTACTATTTAGTATTTCTCTACCTCTAAATCGGACGCTTATTTTAGTCTTATCTCCGTCAAGAATAAAGCTTTTGATCTTTTTTAATTTAATATTATAGTCACCTATATCAGTAGATGGTCTGAATTTTATTTCTTTAATAGTGTTTCTTTTTGCTCTTATTTTGGAAGAAGAAGAGCTTTTCTTTTTTTCAAAAACATGCTTCCCATAATCTAAAAGTTTACATACAACTGGATTTGCATCAGATGGAGAGACTTGGACTAAATCAAGAGATGCTACCTTAGCCGAATTTAGGGCTGAATCAATTGAAACTAGGCCTTGTTTATCTCCATTTTGATCAATAAGCATGACTTCAGATGCTATGATTTTTTCATTGATTGGTGAAATATTTTTCTTAGATGAAGCTATGATCTGGTTCCTGTGCAAAGACTCTTTGTAAATTTATAATTGGATTGCTTAGCCTATACTGCTCATAAGAAAAAGAGTCTATACTAAATCTTCTACAAAAAAAAGGAGGATTTGCATCTTTAGTTGATTTTTCCTGAAAATTAAACAAGAGAATAGGCATTGTGCTATTTATTAAAAGAATCAATTCTCATAAAGTGACAATTAGGATTTACTTGATGAAATAGAGGGCAGACCTCAAAAGCTAATATTTTATTTTTTTCGCGCCATGGATAATTAGAGAATCTAGATGGTTCATTTTCTAGAGAACCATTTGTATTTGGTGCAGCAAATTTTTCAGCTCTGTTAGTTGAAAGAAAGACTCCAGTGTGTTTCACACTTTTATCTAAAAAATTAAAGTACTCTGAGACTTGCTCCTTAGTCATTTCTTGAAACGAGCAAATATTGACAGCAATATCTAGAGAATCTTCTTGCAAAAGATTAATTTGAGAAGGGGTTAAAAATACAAAATCATAATCATTAAAGTTCTTGTTATTTGCCTCATTTGGCATAAGAATTTTTGCATTTGGATATAAGTCTTTTATAAAAAAGATCGCTGAGGATAAAGTTTCTGGCAAGTCAACATCTATAAGAGTTGCCGCATCAAAATTATCAAATAAAACAGAAAGTAAGTTGCCGCTACCGCCACCAATCTCAAGTATGGTTTTATTTCTTTTATTTACAATAAAGTAATTAAGAATATTAAATATATAATATGAATAAATCATTTGAAAATTTAGACTGTATCTATTTTTAACAGCTCGCTTAATATGTTTTATTGATTTAAATGCGCCAGACTTTTCTGCAATTTTATAATGATCTAATCGAAAACTGCTATTAGCTCCAAAAAATTTAGAATAAGGTTCGGAATTTTTATCCTTTCTGTTAAATGCATTTAGATTATTGAATGCAACTTCGGGAGATATTAAATCTGTAAATCCAATTTTGCTAAACAATTTAAGTAGAATTTTTTTTAAAAAAAATATGGGAGAACCAAAAATTCTCTTAATTTTATTCTGATTTGGTTCGTAAAAGCCTGAAGATCCAGAAATGATAACCTTGTTATCAAGAATTTTTATGTTGAACAAAGATGAATGTTTTTTCCAATATTCCGACTTTGAGTGCTCTTTATGTTTTAAATATTCTGGTGATGATAAAAAAATTGATATTCTTTTTATAAAATCTTTATCAAAAGTATATTCTTTCATTAAAATCCTTAATAATTTATTTAATTTTTCTTTAAATTGAAATTATTCTACACTTTTCTGACTTCTTCATCTATAAAATCCATAAGTCCTTTAATAACTAACCTTTCATCAAAAAATTGATGAGCTCGAAACTTTGCAGAATTTCCTAAATTATTTCTTAATACATCGTCAAGCGCTAAAAGGGACATTTTTTCACTCAAGTCTTTAATATCTCCAACTTTAACGAGGTAACCGGTCTTACCATTTACAATCGAATCAGTTAGTCCAGAGATTTCTGAACCAATTGAAGGAATTCCACAAGAAGCAGATTCAATAATTACACTTCCAAAGCCTTCTCTAAAACTTGGTAGGCAAAATATATCTGCAGATGCCATATAATTTTGTGGTATATCAGTATAAGGCAGAAAGATTATTGAGTTTATGCCGAGCGAAGTTGCAAAATTTTTAACAGTATTGATAGGGATCTCATTTGGCCCAACTAACCACAGTGATGTTTCAATTTCTTTATTTTCAATTTTTGAATATGCTTCTATAAGTTCCATAATGCCCTTTTCTACATCTAGGCGTCCAATAAATAAAAAAACAATACTTTTTTGCGAAACTCCGAGACTTTCTCGTAACGATTCTCTTATTTGATAATTTGGTATAAATTTTTCAATGTCTATACCGCATAAAGAACCATGACCAATTACTATAGATTTTTTTTCATTTAGAACATTATTATCAATCAAGAATTGTCTTTGAGAGCTACTATCAACTATAACTTTAGAAGAACAAAAAAATATTAATTTATCTAAAATCCTTAAAAAATTTCTATATACACCTTTTTTTGTTTGCCAGACTTGTCCAGTAAATGTATGAATTCTGGTAGGTATTCTCATAAATTTAGAAACCATCATTCCTATCAAGCCAGCTTTAGGTGAAACAGTATAGACTACTGAAATAGTTTCTTTTCTAAAAAATTTATATAGAAGAAAAGTAGATCTTAGATCTCTAAAAAAATGAATTTTTCTTTCCATTTTTGAATCTATATACTCTATTCCTCTAGGTAAAGATTCTATGGTTATATTGCTATCGGACAAATTCGCGATAACGAAAACCGAATAATCTTTTTTAAAGCTATTAATTATAGATTCAAGATGAAACTTAACTACTAAAGGCGACGTGACTACTATAGCTAGATTTTTGATGGGCTAATTAATTTATCATTGTTGAAAAAAATCATAACATGCCTTCTTTTTTATACCAATCTATAGTTTTTTCGAGACCTTTGCAGACTCCATATTCGTATTCTATATTGAGATCATTTACTAATTTCTTATTAGAAAATATTTTTTTGTTCGTCATAGCATTTAATCTTCTTAATGAGAAAATTAAAGGTCTGTTTGTAAAAAATTTTAGAAATTCAAATATATAGGCAAAGAAATAACCAGCCGAAACAGGAACTTTGATAACTAAGAAATTAGATTCTAATGATTTCAATACCCATTGAATTATGGTTCTTATTTCATGTGGCTCATCAGCAGCTATATAAACATTATTAGCAGCTTCTTCTTTTATGCTTGCAAGCCTGAGAATTTTGATAAAGTCTCTAATATAATAAAAATTAGTTAAGCTTTGGCCTGAACCAAATATAACAAATCTTTTTTGTTTTACTTTTTTTACTAGTTCAAAAATACTGCCCTTATGGTATTCTCCAAATAAAGCTGTTGGTCTAAGAATTATTAGATCAAATGAATTTTTGGCATAAATTTTTAATAATTTTTCTGCTTTTTTCTTTGATTCTCCGTATGGGGTTAATGGGCAGCCATTTTCTTCACTAATGATTAAATCTGAACCGCCTTCACAAACCGCAACGCTACTGACAAATACCATCTTCTTTACTGATGCAATTTGGCATGCAGCTGCGAGCCTTTCTGATCCAATAACATTGACTTTGTTCAGTAAATCACGTTCTGATGGCGAAGATCCCAGCGAAGAATAAGCTGCTAAATGATATACAAGTTCAATATCTTTAAGAATTGAACCTAAATTATCATCTATAAGATTAATTTTTTTCCAAGTAAGATTAGCACAGTGTTTAAAAATTTTTGGGATATTGCCGTTATTATATGTTGCGATTATTTTTATACTCTTATCTTTACTAAGCTCATTAATTAAAAAACCGCCAACAAAACCATTACCTCCTGTGATTAATATTTTTTTATACATAATGATTAGTATTTTACAAATAAATTTCTGTTAGCGATTTAATAAACTCAAAATAAACTTCTTTGGTAAGTTCAGGATTAAAAGAATATACAAAATAAGGTACTGCCACCTTTGATTAATGATCTTCTTTATTATTTTTCTTGCCTCTAAAGGATTTTCTGAGGTTATTAAGTAAACTGCTTGATAGAACTCAAACTTACCATAAGCGAGTTTAATTTCTTCTTTATAATCTTTAGCAAGGGTGGGGTTGCTTGCAACTAGCCTGTCGATCGTAGATTTTAACTCATCTCTTATGCAATGCAGCTTCTTATGAGTTAATGCTCCTGAATGAATCCTAGTTTTCACAATCTGGTCATTTATCACTCCAACATCTTGCTTAGAAGCAATATCCATAAATAGATCATAATCAGGTCCGTATTGAAATGTTTCTGGAAATGATAAATTTTCTGAAATCGTATATGACCGCAAGAGCATGACACTTTGCATATTGATCTCATAATTTAGAAGGAGGTTTTTGAATATACTTCCACTAAAATTCTTTGCAGGCTTATTACCTCTTAGAGATCCATATTCATCTATTATTTGAGCACCGCCGTAACTCATAACAAATTTATTTTTATCCATTAAGCTTACTTGTTGTTCTAACTTAAATGGTAGATAAAGATCATCGCAATCTAAAAACGCTATATACTTTCCTGAAGCTCTTTTCATTGCTAAGTTTCTAGCTTTGCCAAGACATACATTTTGATCAATTCTAATATATCTCAATTTATCATCATATGAGTTTGCAATCTCATGACTATTATCATTTGATGCGTTATCAAAAAAAATAATTTCCCAATCTATAAAAGATTGATTGTAGACAGAGTCTATTGCCTCATTAAGAAACTTCTCTCCATTAAAACAATTCATTATTATGCTTACATAAGGACTTGTAACATTACTCATTAATTTATCCCTGCTATGAGTTAGGTTGTGTTTTTATATTATTAATTTTCTTCAATGAACTCGACAAGATAATAATAATTGCAAACATTGTGTAGCCATAGTAAGTAGAAAATCCAAAATCATTATAAATGAAAGATTGAAAAATTAATGCATACATAAGAGAGAAGCCAAAAATTTTCTTTTTTTCACTAGGTTTACATTGCTTTAAGCCTTGAGATATGGAATGAAATAAAATGTAATACATCACAGATGTAAATAAAAAACCTATCACTCCACCCCTTAAGCCATTTGTCATAAGATTTCCTCCTATGGTATTTTTTACTAATGCAGAATTTGCTGGAAGCGGAAAGTTTTCAATAAACCCAATCGTTTGATAGCCCATTAGAGCTAAACGAACGATTCCAGAGCCAAGCCTCTGACCAACTGGAGTTTGATTGCTAGAGGCACTTTCATAAGATTCTCCAAAAGATCTAGACATTTCTTTTAATGCATCTGCATCGTAAGTGTCTATGAATAAATAGACTAATAGTGATGATGAAAAAATTATTAGTACAAAAGGCATTACAGTAAAAAAAATTTGTGGTATATATTTTGCAAAAGTATATATAAATATAGTCATTGCAAATGCAACATAGGTATTTCCACCTGTGGACAAGATAGAAAATAGTATTATTAATAATATGATATATGATCTATTTTTTGAAATAAACGCAAGGGATATCGCCAAAGGCAAAAGGAAGTATGCGGGAACTAATGAAGCCTGCTGAAGATGGGCAGATATTCTCGGTAAAGTTAATCCAAAAAACAATTGCTCAGTATCTGCATGACCCAATAAAGACTGCCAGCCAATTCCTGATAAAAAAGATGAACTATAGTATGGGGCTTTATCAAACATGGCATTAAACATGCTTGAAGAATTAATTGATATTAAAAGAGCTATGATTGAGCATGACGCAAAAAAACAATTAATATAATTTAATGTTCCAATAAACTTCAAAATACTTTCTGGATTCATTAATAAAATAGTTAATGTAAGCGAGATTAACAATGCATATCCTAAAATATCATTAAGATCTTGCCTGACAATTAAATCGCTCAATACACAAGATAAGGCAACATAGATAACTATAAGACCTTTTTTATTTATTTTTTTCTTATATGAAGTAAAAAGGAAAGTTAATATTAAGGCGATCATGGTTATTTGAAGAATCAATCTTAAGCCTAAGGCATCTACAGTGAGTACATGCCCAGAAGTAAATACAGCAAGTACTAGGGCTAATGAAACATAATTAAAACTATATTTTTTTTTGTTTTCAATGCTTTTACTCTTTTGAAAATTCTTGATGCTAGTTTTAAAGTGAGATGTCATGACTCTTGATTAATCAATCCTTTAATACCTTCCTTAAGATTTATCTTAGGCCTCCAGGAAAGGATCTCGCCTGCTTTTGTAATGTCTCCATATAACACCATATTTTCATTATCTCTGTATGGCACTTTACCAAACTGAGGTTTACCAGTTGTTGATAATTCTTGAATTAATTTAATTACATCTTTAATTTTAACTGGCTTACCAGAAGCAAGATTAATTATTTCTCCATACATGTTTTTAGCCTTAAGGGCGTTTAGAATTCCAATAACGATATCATCTATATGGCAAAAATCACGTAATTGATCTCCTTCAGATGTATCAAATTTTATGTTCTTTGCACACCCCTCAATTATTTGAGGAATAAATCTGTTTTTAGCTTGATCAGGCCCATAAACAAGAAAAAGTCTTAAAATAATACTAGGAAATTTCTCAGTGCGACCTAACATTTGAAGGAGGTTATTAGTTAGAAGTTTACTTAAAGAATATGGTGAATTTGGCTGCTCTCGCATTGATTCTTTCTGAGGAGATGGGCAGTTGCCATACTCATCACTAGAGCCAATTTGAATAAAGTTTTTAATGATACTTTTATCAAGAAAGTTGATAAGATTAAATGCGCCGTTGAAGTGGACATTTATAACATCTTTTCCTCCATTAAAATAATTTGAATGATCCACATAGCCTCCCAAATTAACTACATATTCAAACTTATTTGTAGGTAACTTTTTTTTTAGCTCCTGAGCATTGCAAATATTAACCTGGTGATACTTAACATTTTTGACTAAATCTTTAGAATTTGGTTTATTTAATGAAATAACAGAAACAACGAAGCCCTCTTGTACTGCCTTGGCTACAAGATGCTTTCCAATAAAGCCAGTGCCGCCTATGACTAGTAAACTAAGTCCAGCAAACATATTAAGTTTTCCAAGGTGCAGTATCTGACTCCCACATGGAATCGAGCATATCCTTATCTCTTTTAGTATCCATGCATTGCCAAAAGCCTTCATGCTTATATGCAGCAAGTTGTCCTATTTCTGCAGCCTTCTCTAGTGGCCCTTTTTCAAGAACTGTTGCATCTCCATCTAGAATAAGATCAAAGAATTCTGGTTCTACAACAAAATATCCTCCATTTATCCAACTTAGACCAACTTGGGGTTTCTCTTGAAAACTAGTTGCTAAATTATCAACAATATCTAATTCTCCAAATCTAGCTGCTGGGTGAACGGCTGTGACAGTGACCATTTTTTCTTGTTCTTTATGAAAATCTAAGAGTGCATTAATATCGATATCAGCAATCCCATCACCATAGGTTAGAAGAAATGGTTCATTTCCAATATACTGTTGCATTCTTTTAACTCTCCCTCCTGTCATGGAGTTAATGCCTGTATCTATAAGAGTTACATTCCAATCAATGTTTTTTTGATATAAAGAATTTATTTTTCCAGTACCAAGATTGATACTGAAATCATTATTTAAAGCTTTATAATTTAGAAAATATTCTTTCACATATGTTGCTTTATAGCCTAGTGCTAAATTAAAGTCCTTATGACCATATTTTGCATATGTATTCATAATATGCCAAATTATTGGAAGCCCTCCAACTGGCACCATAGGTTTAGGAATACTTGACGTATATTCAGAAAGTCTTGTTCCAAAACCGCCAGCTAAAATAACTACTTTCATATTAAATACTCCATATATAGGAAAACCAATTTAAATATTATAAACGATATACTATTATTATCTTCACAAGGATAACTCTTCAACAAATCTGTACACTATCTTATATCAATGAATTTCCTTTGATAATGACTCTATTTCTTTAATATCTTCTAAATTCTCGTTTCGCCAAATATCTCTCTTCACTCTTATATTTTGAAGATGAGAATATATATTATTTGTATTAATTAATGTCCCGAAATATTTTTTAGGACTATTATCTTTGACCGGATAACCAAAAATATTATCCAGAACAATATCTCCCAACTCCTTGCTAAAATGAGAAGATTCCCAATACCAATTCATTTTAGTATCTATGTCTCCAAGTTCAGGCACTCTTTCAGTAGTAAAAAAGTTATAAGTAGAAAAATCCCATATTGGGAATGGCTCTTTTTTGTTTAATTTAGCCTCTTCTTCATTTATCTCAGCAAGACTTACTTTCCATGCCTCAAAAGTAGGCCATAAGCCACTTAAGGCTATCACTTCAAATTGTCTAACGTGGGATGGATTTATAAGAATTCTTAGATCAATATTTTTTTTATAAGCCAACGATACTAAATTTCGAAAGTTAGAGAGCGAATTAAGATTATTTTCTGTAGATTTTAACTTCATATTTCTATATGTTTTATCAAAATATCTTTTTTCACTATTTATAAATAATTGTCTTTGGCCAATTATATTAATTAATTTTCCTCTTGAAGTAGTTTCTGGATCTATCAATCCATTTTTTAGGTATGTTGGTTTGCTTGATTGGCTGGCTATTGTTTCTAGACTGCTTTTAAAAGCATCAAATGTAAGTAATGAATCAATGATATCGCTTAATGGCATTCTTTGCGTTGATTCAATATTATCAGAATATGATGCTAACCTATTCTCAAGAAAATCAGGACTGTTTTTAGTATTTATATTAAATTGAAAAAAATCTAAAGCTAAGATTGTTTGATCTATATTACTGACCATAATTGCATGTTGAAAATATCTGAGAATTTCATATGTATTGCCGCCACTTAAATTTAAATTGTATGTTGTATCAAAATCAAAGCCACGATGATCAGGGTCCAAACCAAATTCAGCACGAGATGTTCCTAGAATTATAGCTTGTGGTTTTAAATGTTTAATCTTGTATGCTTTTGACATTCTTAAATGCGACTTTATGGCGGGTTTATTCATATTTAAACCTTTAATTTCTGTTGAGTTATAAATTCCATAAGGGTCAATTACAAAATTGAACATTGAAATAAAAAATAGTATTAAAGGAATACTAATAAAAAAATTCTTTAAATATTTATTGTGCAGATTACTTTCTATCATAAATTTATTTAAAATTGGAAATATAAAAACTCACTCACTTCATTCAGAGATAATATTGATATTACAGCCATAAAAGCACTTAAAAAAGCCCATATTTTAGTTGGACTCCAATAATATCTATTCCGTGCACTAGCCATAATACGAAAATCTTTTTTGTTAAATTTATTATCATTAATTAATTCAATCGTATTTGGAGTAAACCATACAATCCACAAAAGAATGCCAAGCCAAATGAAGCCTAAAGGGCTTCCAAATGAACCTAATCCATTTGCATCAATTTGTATAAACGGAAATAATAAATCTAAATAATGAGTTTGATCTGCCATTTGAATTGGTAGAGAAAAACCATTCAACCCAAGCATGCCTCGATAAAATATTATTGCTCCCTCTAATGTTTCTGATCTAAAAATAACCCATGCAAAAACAATAGCTAGAAAAGTTATAGCTCTTGAAAAGATAATACCAATTCTTGTGATATTCAAAGATTTTATAATTGAAATAGAATATAAATACCGCCAACTATGATTAATAACCAAGTAAAAGCCATGTATCGCGCCCCAGATTAAAAAGTTCCAACCAGCTCCATGCCAAAGACCCCCTAGAAACATCGTAATTAATAGATTTATATATCTTCTAGAAGTCCCTTTTCTGTTGCCACCTAGGGGGATATATAAATATTTTTGAAGAAATCTAGATAGTGTTATATGCCAACGTTTCCAAAAATCAATAATATTGTTAGCTTTGTATGGAGAGTAAAAATTAATGGGGAGTATTATGCCAAACATCCTTCCAAGACCTATCGCCATTTCAGAATAACCAGAAAAATCAAAATATAGCTGGAAAGAGTATGCTAAAGCGCCACCCCATGCCTCAAAAAAGGTAATTAAATTGCCAAATTCTGCAGCTTCAAAAACAGGTGATGAATAGTCAGCTATCCCATCTGCTAGAATAGATTTTTTGAATAGTCCAATTGAAAAAATTGTAATCCCAATAACAATATTGCTAGGTTGAAAGATAAGAAATTTCTTATCTTTAAATTGAGGTAACATTTCACTGTGATGAACTATAGGACCTGCTATTAATTGAGGAAAGAAAGTCACAAATAAACAGTAGTTTAAAAAATTTGTTCTTTTTGTCTCTCCCCTATAAGTATCAACTAAAAATGCTATTTGTTGAAATGTAAAAAAAGAAATTGCTATAGGAAGAATAATTTCGTCTAACGTTATATTTTTGCTTAGAATGTTATTTATATTATCTACGAAGAAATTTCCATACTTAAAATAAGCTAGCAATAGCAAATTACTAATAACTCCTATACAAAGGGTATAAAAATTATTATCTCTTAATAATAGTCTTCCAATATAAAAATTGAATAGCACTGAAAAACTAATTAACCATAAGTAAGCAGGATTCCACCAAGAATAAAATAATAATGAGGATAATATTAACCAGCTAATTGATAATTTTTGGTGATTTTTGTTTGCTAGTATGTAGAATCCTATTAAGGCAGTTGGCAGAAAAGCTAAAATGAATAAATAAGAATTAAAAAGCATTAGTTAACATTTTCTATGCCTTCGACTAAGGCCTCTCCCATTAATTTATACCCCTCAGGGGTGTAATGCGGCTCAGTTCTTTTTGGGAAAAAACTTAGAGGATCTGTATATTTTTTAAATACTTTTTCATGTATATCTATAATCGGTATATTTAGACTTTTTACTATATTTAATACCTCACCCCTTGCTCTAAAATCTAGGTCATCTTGATCTTTTAGAAGATATCTAGAATATTCAGGTATATAAACAAAAAATAATTTTCCTTCCCACTTCTCTACTCTCTCTTTGGCTTCACTTAAAATCTGCTTATATAAAGGGGATACAATAAAATCTTCTTCTTGCTTATCAATGCCAATAAATCTTCTAATATTAAGTAGTCTTATAGTTCTTGAATTTTGAATAAAATTCTCCAGTCTTGATAAAATCTTTTCATTTTTAAGATTAATTGAATCTCCAATATGTTTATTTAACCAAAAGTCTATTTCAGGCTGTCGCTGTTGAAGATTTTGTGTAAAGTTAGGATTTAGATAACTCCTCAATAATGGAGAATTTAATTCATATTTTAGATTATTTACTAGATCATTGCCTTCAAAGTAGAACCACATAACCACATCAGGCTCTAAAGAAGTTAAATACTCTTGAAGGGTAGCTAGTTCAATTAATGGTCCATTACCTCCTATTCCAAAGCTAAGAACAGAGTTATTTTTTTTTAAATTTTGAATTTGTGTAGCAATTTTCTCTTCATCTTTAACGCAGGCGCCATGAGCAAAAGAATTTCCAACAATTGCCCAAATATCTCTTTTTAAATTCCATGCTGAATCAAGGTTCCTAAAACCATATTGATCACTTTCATAAATTATTCGTTCGCCAGATTCATTACAGTAAACTGTTGTTTTGTTTGATACTCCTGCTAGAGGAAATAAATGAGTATTATTTTTGTGCGGCAAGCCGTCAGATAATACAAATATTGTTGGGCGAACTGAGGGGACTACATCCATACCCTTATCTAATAGATCAGAATAGACTTCATAAACCGTTCTTGTATCCTGCTCTGAAGATGAATAAGAAGATAGTACTAAAGAAATAATGATTTCTACCAAATAGATACTAAATGTAATACTAGAAATAATTAAAACAATATTTAACCTAATTTCATCTTTAACTTTTAATACAATACTCCAAAAAAATAAAGAAAATAATGACAAGAAATAATATTTGTAATAGATATTATTTCTTGTTCCATTAAAGGTTACTTCGGCACGAAAGTATGTATATAAGAGAACTATTAATGTAAAAGTAATAAATGCCCAACATAAAAATTTTGCATATGAATTGCGTTTAAGATTTTTTTCTTGATGCATTTATAAATCCCATTGAAACTAAATTTTAGAATAGAGTATAAATAAATGGTGCAACTACAGTTCCCTGTGTTAATACAATCAACGAGCCCAAAAGTAGCATTATAAAAATAATAGGAGCTAGCCAGAATTTCTTTCTATCTTTTAGCAGGCCCCATAAATCTTTAATCAAATCTATCATTAGAACGGTTTCTCAAAATGTTTAATATCTCTAATTCTACTTGGCAAACGATAAGATTTATCATTTTTTTTAATCTTTCTTCCTAAAAGATCTTTCCTCAATAATCTAATCACTAAGCCTGTTGGGAGAAATATTATATAAAAAAC
>CEWB01064046.1_pt1 | contig 20677 bp, 23 predicted proteins | sample 530831 | NCBI WGS metagenome assembly CEWB01 (sample SAMEA2621013, study PRJEB7988) | marine metagenome | biome: marine biome (ENVO:00000447); feature: surface water layer (ENVO:00002042); material: "saline water (ENVO:00002010), including plankton (ENVO:xxxxxxxx)" | depth 5 m | reverse complement strand
TTATCAAACTGAATACCAAGATCCAAATGAAGATACTTGGAACGACGTTACAAGGCGAGAAACTATGGAAGGAGCAGAAAGCGCTATTGATGGATCAGTAGAGCATTATGCTAAAAAAGTAGATTTTTTAAAAGGTCCTAAAGTCGTTAAAACCTTTAAATAAAATTAAATTAAATTAAATTAAATTATGTCAAATATGATAGTTAAAAATCTTAACTTTGGTGACGAAGCTAAGACAAAAATATTTGAAGGTATTGAAAAACTCACAAATGCTGTTAGCTCCACTCTTGGGGCTAGCGGTAAATGTGTAATACTTGAAGATGCTGGAGGTAATCCTATTATTACAAAAGACGGAGTTACTGTTGCTGAAAATATAATATTAAGAGATCCTGTTGAAAACATGGGTGCAACTCTTTTAAAACAAGCAGCTAAAAAAACCGTACAAGAAGCTGGAGATGGTACAACAACCGCAACAGTATTAGCACACGCTATACTTAAACAAGCTTACAGTGTTTTAGATAAACAAAATGTAAGAGAAATAAAAGAAGGTATAAACACAGCTGTTGAAAAAGTTTTAAAATATTTAGACACTGTATCTATACCAGTACAAGATAAAATGCTGGATAATGTAGCTACTATATCTACAAATAATGATAATGTTTTAGGAAAATTAATTGCTGATGCTTTTAGAGAAGTAGACAAAACAGGTGTAGTTATGATGGAAGTTTCAGAATCTGGAGAAACAAAAGTAGAAATTATAGATGGAGCTCAATATCCAAAAGGAATTACTAGTCCTCATTTTATAACTAATAAAGAAAAAAAGACAGCTGAATTAGATAACCCAGCTGTTCTTATTATTGATTCTCAAATATCTAGTATTAGACAAATACAAAGTGTACTAGAATATGTAATTAAAAATAAAAAACCACTTTTAATTATAGGTGATTTAGAACCTGAAGTTTTAACAGCACTAGCTATGAATAAAACTAAAGGTAATATAAAGGTTAACGTGATTGATGCTCCGGTTTTAGGAATAAATAGAAAACAAATATTAGATGATATTGCTTTATTAACTAATTCTGTTGTTATAAATGAAGACTTAGGAGATAACATGGAAACTATAGATATTAACTTTTTAGGAAGTTGTTCTAAAAGTATTACAAGTTTTGATGAAACAATAATACAAATTCAAGAAACAAAACCTGAAACTTTATCTATAATTAAAGAATTAAAAAAAGAATTAAAAACTTGTAAGATTCCTGAAAAACTTATAAGTTTAGAAAAAAGACTAGCAAGGTTAGCTGCTAAAATAGCTGTTGTAAAAATAGGTGCTAATTCTGAAGTAGAGTTAAAAGAAAAACTTGACAGAGCAGAAGACGCTATTTGTGCAACTAAAGCTGCGATAAAAGAAGGTATTGTGCCGGGTGGTGGAGTAGCTTTATTAAACGCAGCTATGAGAGTAGATGAAAAAAATAAAGGTGAAAAAATATTAACAGCTTCAATAATTTCTCCATATAAAATTATTTTATTAAATGCTGGTGTAGAAGAAATAATGTTACCAGCTAAAGATGGATATGGAACAAATGTATTAAATGGAGAGATTGTACATATGGTTGATGCTGGAATTATAGATCCTTTACTAGTAACTAAAAGTGCGTTAAAAAACGCAGCTTCAGTAGCTACTACTATTTTATCTACAGATTGTGTAATTAATAATTTAAGAATTGATGAAGGCAATAGGTAGAAATTTAATAATAGAAAAAGCTAAACAAGGAACTACTAAAACAAAAGGTGGTTTGTTACTTGCTGAAAAACACAAAGAAGATGTTAGGTATACTAAAGCTAAAATATTATCTGTAGGTGACGAAATAAATGGGTTAAATAAAAATGATGTTATTTATTTTGATAGACACGCAGGTCATAAAATTGAAGTTGAAGATACTACATATCATGTTATAAAATCACAAGATGTTGTCGTTGTTTTATGAAAAGGCTAGACGTAGATGATTTAAAAAATCTAAATCTACTTAAACATTACCGTATAATACGCAAATGGGCTTGTAAGAACAACGGCTTAAATGATGCTGACTTAGAATTATTAATATACTTAGATTGTATTAGTTTATTTAAAATAAGTGATTTTAAAAAAGGTTCATATTCTTATAGTTGGAATAAAAAAAGATGGAACAAATTGATTAAAGAAGAATGGATAAATGTATGGAGAAAAAGAAATAGAACTACACAAAAGTATAATATTTATAAAACTTCTTTTAAATGCAGAAGACTTATAAATAAAATTTACAAAATAATGTTAGGTCATGAAGATATACCAACTAGTGAAAGAAGAAACATTATAATGAGAAAAAATACATATAGTAATAAAGTTTTAAGAACTTCTATATATAACGTTAATACAGATAAAAATAGATAAAATGGGTTTTAAAAATAAAGAAATAGATGCAGCATTAAAAATGTTTGGCAATGCAGAAGATAGAGCAATGCCGCATCCATTGCAACACTGTGGTAGTGATATGATGCATTCAGGTGGTTGGAATAAAATGCGTTCCATGAATAGTCCTGGTACTGTAGGTAATGATGTTAGTTATAACAAGGCTGAAAAACTTAGATCGCATCCAGTTAAAAACATATCTATCGGTGCATCAAAAGCTGCTTACAATGCTATGGATGTTATTAATCAAATTAAAAATCAATTAAATCCAACTAGTAAAAGTTATCATGGAAATGTTCCTGCCGGAAGTTCTAGCATGGGTTCAAGTGTTAACCTTCCATCTCCAAATATTCAAAATTTTAATTCTGGTAGTTATTCAAATCCTCAATCAACCACGTCTTCTAACGCTAATGATAACTCTAATACTATAAATCCATATAGCTTTATGGACGATGAAAATTTAAAGAAAGATACGGGTGAACATAAAAACAAATTTGGATTTAATAAAAGAAATGAAAAATCTATACAAGCAAGAATAGATGATGCTATAGATAAAGGTAAGACTGCTAAAGAGGCGAGATTAAGAAAAAAAATGAAAAATTTCCAAGACAATCAAAATGCTAGAGCAGGAGGAAATATAATAGATAAAATAAACCCTAAAAACTGGTTATAATGGCAAGAAGAAGAAAAATATCGTACAAAGTACCTCCAGTAAAAATGCTTCCTCATGAAAGTTTTTTAAACAATACAAATTATCAACAATTTGCTACTCCTGAAAGTTTTTTATCTGGCAACATGGATAGAACTTCTCAATCAGCGCAAAATCCAAACGCTTTTGTTCCAACATATTTACCAAATAATACGCATTGGAATCAAGGATCAAATGATACTTTAAATCTTTCTGGATTAAGTATGCAAGGAAATAAATTATTAGGAAATGCATCGAAAGGAGTTATGCAACAAAATGCTATAAATTCAGGCAAACCTTTAGTAGAAAATGTTAATCAAGCAAAAGAATCTGTTAACACTTTTTCATCAGAAATAAATCCTGCTAATAAGTCAGAGTTTAAAAATGAAGTAATAAACGAGGTAATGTCAAGTGTAGAGCAACCTCAAAATAAATTAGAACAATTATACAAACCAGTTTAACACAAAAATTATGAATCATAAAAAATATGATCCAGCAATGGAAAAATTAAAACCAGGAAGTAAAGTTGGTATAGTAGGTGAATCTCATATATGGGATGGTCCACTAGATCAAGTAGGTAGACCTCATGGTGAAGGTTTAAGTTCAGGTATATACGGTAAAGAAGTATTAAAAGCTCCTTGTTCGTATAAAGCAGGACCTATAACTCAACTTGCAAAAGGATAACAGTAAGAGAGCTGTATAAAACTCAACATTAACATTTAACATTAACACAAACATTAACACAAAAATTATGGCAAATTACATTAAAATTAAAGCAGCAGACGTAAATGTTGCTAACCAAACATCAGACGTTTTAATTGGTGGCGTTGTATCTGTATTCCAAGGATTGGCAAACGGAGGCGGCGACGCTAACAAGTGGACAGTTTATACTGACTCTGGAAAAAGTTATTTATTCACAACTACTGGAAAAGGTAAAGAGTGGGCTGATCAATTTATTTCAGCTGTTACTGCTAACCCAGGCGGTATTATGTCAATCGTACAAAATACTACAGGTGTAAAAGTAACTGCAATCGTTGTAGCTTAACTTAAATTATTAATCATAATTCCCTGTTAGTTTTCTAGCAGGGTTTTATTAAAACTAAAAAAATGGGAAATTATTCAGGAAACCATCCTCGTTTTTCAAAAAGACAAGAAGAGCATTACGATGCTAAGATGGCACACGATAAAGATCTTACAGCTTCTGCTAGATTACATTATTTAGAAAATGATGAAACTCATCATCCAGCTAAAAATTATGACACAGATAAAGGTTCTCATGCGCACCCGCACCCAGCAATGATGAGTGAAGACTTGTCAAATCCGGTATTAAGTGATGACATGAATCTTACAGGTAAATCATATGTTGGAGATAAAGATGGAAGTTTAGGTTTTGACGTACCAAATAAAAAATTGGATTATCCAGTTAAAAAACATGGATCCATGAAACGTGATCAATCAGCTACTCATATAGATTATGCAAACTATAAAGGTACTGACAAAGGTTATCATGGGCATAGCGGTTCATCTCACGAAGATCAATCTGCAACACATAGAGATTACATGAAAGGTAATGTATCTCACCCTGCTAAAGAGCATGGAAAAAATCATGGTGTAGCACCTAAATTAGGTGGTAGACCTTCGATGCTTAGACATTGTGGTCCAGGACATAAATAGGATTCTTTAAAATAATAAGCTCCGGTTTTTACCGGGGCTGTTATAAAAAAATATTATGGCATTTAAAATGAAAGGTGCACCTTATTGCACGTGTACATTAAACACACCTATATACAACATGGAGATGGAAGAAGGAACATTAGGTGTTGCCACAAAAAATGGTAGTATATTAGTTGATAGAGAAATGTCTCCAGCTCAACAAGAAGATACTATTAACCACGAGTTAATTCATTTACAAGATATAAAAGATTATAGAGCATCAGATGGCGCTAAAGGTTTAGACTACAATGATAATGAATTAATATATGATGGAAAATCATATGCTCGTAAAGACGGTAAAATAAAGTATGAAGGTGAATGGAAACCTGAAGGTTGGCCAGGATTTAAATGGGAGCAAAAAGCTTATAATAATTCATAGTGGCTTTTAAATTAAAAAACCCTTTAAAAACACCATTAAAACAAAATCATCAAGAACAGTTTGGACCTCAACCAGCTCCACCAATAGATCCTAATGAAACTGTAATTATAGATGATGTACGTAATCCATTTATAGGTCCGTTTACAGAAGATCCTAACGTGAAAAAGGAATTAATAAGATCACGTTACACTAAAAAAGATCCTTATAATAAAAAAGAAGATCCAACTTTTCAACCCGTAACAAATATTATGGGTACCAGATACCCAGCATCTACAAAATATTTCTGGAACAGTAAGCGTGATGAAGATTTTAAACCTATTGAAGGGAGTAAAAAAATAATAAGCTCAGAGTATGATAAAGATGGAAATCCTAAATTTCTTGTTGGTGGAATGGATACAGCTAGCAACGCAGAATATAGAGGTTTAAACTATGACTTGGAAACACCTGAAGACTTGTATGATCCTATAAATCCTACAGGAGAGTATAATGCTGATGCTTTTGCAGAAATCTCTCAAAAAGCTAAACAAAATTTTGCACAAAGGTTTGAAGATCCAGAATTTCAAAAAAGAGCACTTGAGCAATGGTATTTTGGAACAGGAGAAAAAGTAGACAATAGAGATTTAGAGGCTATTAAAAATACGGCTTTACATACAAACATAAAAAAGAAAAGCTCTATGCTTGATGCAGGTAGATATAGTGCGCCTAGGTACCATCACAATATTGATCAAGGAGGAGGTACAATAACTGTTTCCGGTAATGATCCAAGTATAATAGAGCATGAAATGCTGCACGCAAGTGGTGCTGATGAAATGGGTACACCATACTTTAATAGAACACTGGGAGAACCTGTAAGACCAACAGAGGGGCCTGGTAGTGATAATAGAGATTTAACAGAGTATTTGAGAAGTGGAGTTGAAGGTCATGCTAATTTTCAAGATTTTAGAATAAGAGCTTTTGATAAAGCGGGTTTAGAATATGGGGATCAAATTAATATGCCTACGTTAAAAAAATGGATGCAGGATAAAGACTTACATTCAAATGATTCTATGTTTTATTATGACCCAGAAAAACTTTTAGAAGCTATTAATACAATGGCTAGTAAAGAACAAAAAACTCCAGGTGTTACTAAATGGAATCAATTATCAGGTAAAAAGATGTTAGGTGATATAGAACAAAATAAACAAATGTATTCATAATGGCTTTTAAAGTAAAAAATCCTTTTACAAATAAACACACAACCAACAGTCAAAGAACATTAGGTCGTGATGGTAGAGTAATATCTCCTTTAAAACAAGATCATGACTTAGATTCACGAAACCCTTCGCGTCCAATATATTCAGATGTATTAAACAAGGGTCAAAAAGCTACATTACAAGATATAAGTAAATTACCAGATCCTAGAAATCCAGAAGAATATAATGCTAGTATTAATATAAATCCAAATTTAAACAAACAACTTCGTGAATGGGAAAAAAATAATCCTGGAGATGTCGGTGTTTTAGATAAAGTTATGCAAATTGCATATAATAATCCTGGTATAACTGATTATTTAACAAAGAAGTTTCCAGATTTTTCAAGAAATGTTATGGATTTAGCTATGCAAGCTTCTGGTGGAGGTGCAGGTGCTTTTAATATCAACGAAGCAATAAATAAGTATTTTGGGAAGAATTTACTTAATACTGGAGATAATGATGATGAGCGTTCACTGGATCCTCATGAAGAATATAGAGGTGCTGAGTGGACTCAATGGAGACCAGAACCTTTAAATATAAACAAAGCTTTTTTAGGTGAAATAGATCCGCGTTTAAAACCTTCTCCTTATACAGCTAAATCAGAAAAATACCCTTGGATTAAAGACAGCTATAGTGTTAAAGGTGATGATTTTGATAAAGGTTTAAACCAAAAAGATGAAGCGGCGGAGATGTATTCTACTCAAGTACCACTAGATGCTTCAGATGAAGAATGGGATAAAACTTATAATAAGTTTGCTAATAGAACTCGTAGGCAAAATATGCCTTATTTTATAGATTACATAATGACGCAAACACCTGAGTATATACAAAATTATGCTGATGAATCAAACATAGTTCAGTCTGACGAAAAATCAAACCTGCGTTTTGAAGGTGTTGCAAATAAAAATAACTTAAACAATGCTTTTAGTGATTTATATAAAGGTAAAACATTTTATGGTAGTGGTAAAGAAAGTGGTGCGGTAAGTAATATGCTGGGTGTAGATTATGGCGCTATGGCTGCTGGATTAAGCACAGACAATAACTTACCTTATGCAGGTATACAAGATGTGTGGGATTTCCAAGTACATGGCCGCGGAGGTTATAAGGATAAGTGGGGTGAAAACCCTGATGATAACATTGATCCTAGAGCTTATCAAAGAGCACAATTATTAAATAGAGGTGCTAAAGCTTTAGGTGGTGGTGGTTTAAAACTATATGATCGTTTTTATTTTACACCTGATGAATATAGAGATTATATACCAGAAGAAGATATAGAATTTATGCAAGAGTTTTATAATATTCATGATGCAGGTGGAGGAATAGGCTCAGGCACAAAACCTATGGTAATAAACGCATCAAAAAAGAAAAAGTAAAAACACTGTAAATTAAGTGATTATAAAAAATGTCAAAAAAGAAATTTAAAGATACAACTGTTGGTCAATTATTATTTGGCGCAGCTTCTGTAATCAACCCTACATTAGGAAACGTATTACAAGGTGTTACATCACCAAGAGAAGCTATTGAAGCTATAACTAAATCAGATGCACCTGCGGATGATAAAGTTAAATTACAACAAATTATATTTGAACAACAGAATAAGGAAATAGAAGCTATTACGTCAAGATGGAAAGCAGATTCTATGTCTGATTCATGGCTAAGTAAAAATGTACGCCCACTAGTATTAGTATGGTGTATTGTTATATTTTCAATGGCAGGAATTTTAGACAGTATAGAAACGCTACCGTTTCATATAAATGAATTATGGAATGATACTTTCGAAAAAATAATGATGTCAGTCGTCTTAGCCTATTTTGGTGGACGCACAACAGAAAAAGCAAGTAACATATTTAAACAAAAATAAAACACAAAAATAATGGGAAATTATACAGCAAATCAAAGTGATTTCGCAACTAAAGCAATACCTTTTGTTGCTAGTACAGTAAAAGAAGATACCGCTTTAAATCTTAGCGGTAATACTAGCGCTAATTTAGCGGCTTCACAAACAGCTATATGTGTTCCTTCTAGCGGAACAGCATATGTTAAATCTACAGATTATCAATTTACATTAACTACTGACTCTAGCACGCCTAACGCTTCTGTTAATAGTGTTAAAGCTACATACGTTGGACCAAAAGCATATAATAAAGCTTTAGTTGGTGAAACATTTGTATTTAACGCGGCGGCATTAGCACCTTTAGGAGGTGATGGTCAAAACCCAATATCAGGTGTAGTTACCGTTACTTTACAAGCTGCTCAACTTGATTTTCCTATATCTACAAAATACTGGAATAATGAGTGTGTTTCTATATACGTAGGAGGAACAGCAGGTAATATAGTAGGTGTATTAGCATCAGATGAATCTGAGTCAACAATAAAAGTAACAGCTGGTCAAGGAGCAATACCATTTGCTTATAAATCACTGAATAGTACCGGCACTACTGCAGGAGATGTAGTATTGCTACAATAAATAAACAATAACAATTAAATTAAATTAAAATCATGAGTAAAGAAGTTAAAAAAATTACTGAAGAACAGTTAGAAAAAATAAATAAACAACAAGTTGAACTTAGTGACATGCTAAGATCACTAGGTGTTTTAGATGTTCAAAAACATAATGTGCACCAAAAAATTAATGACTTGTCTAAAGTTATTGAAGAAACTAAAAAAGAACTAGAAGATGAGTATGGAAAAATAAACATTAATTTATCTGATGGTACTTATTCTAATATAGAAGAGGAAAAAGAAGGTGACAAGTAATATTAGAAAAATAAGTATTGGTTCTGATTATAAAAATGACGCTATGCACTATGCTGTTGGACAGCAAGTGTATGGTGGCCATATAATATCTTATATTATTTTAGAACCTGAAGATAATTCTTATAATATTTATATAAAGAAAAACAACGAGGTACTTGCATGGAAAAAATTTAATTCTAACATGGCTATATCTGTTGAGTATGATTTAGAGTACTAATGAAAAGTTTATATGATTTTATCGTAGAACCCCTGGGTGAAACATATAATAATGTTGTTCAAGTAAAAGATAAAAAACTAATTTTAAATACTAAAGTAGAAAGTTTTAAATTTGTTAATAGACAGGCTATAGTTAAAGCATGTCCATTAGCTTATTATACTGGAATATCTGTAGGAGACACAGTAGTGATTCATCAAAATGTTTTTAGAATTTTTTACGATACTAAAGGTAAACAAAAAAAAAGTAGATCTTGGTTTAAAGACAACATGTACTTTTGTCAACCTGATCAAATATATTTATATAAAAACAATGAAACTTGGAAAAGTTTTAATGATAGGTGTTTTGTAAAGCCATTAAAAAATAATTCAATTTTAAGCGGTGAAAAAGAACAAAAACTTATAGGGGTATTAAAATATGGTAATAGTTCGTTAGAGAGTAAAGAAATACACCCAGGAGACTTAATTGGTTACACTCCCTATGGTGAATGGGAATTTATTATAGAAAACGAACGTTTATACTGTATGAAATCTAATGATATTGTAATTAAGTATGAAAACAAAGGAGACCAAGAAGAGTATAATCCAAGCTGGGCAAGTCGCGGTTGAAGAGCTAATTAAAGTTGCTAAAGAACCAATAGTAGACAGTGGAGATGATATAACAGCTGATAGATTAAAAAACGCAGCTGCTACTAAAAAGCTAGCTATATTTGATGCTTTTGAAATACTTAATCGTATTGAAGAAGAAAAAAATATGTTAGAAGATAAACCTAAAGAAGAAGTTAAAAAAGATAAAACTTTTAAAGGTTTTGCAGAAGGAAGATCTAAATAATGTATACTCAAACTTTATATAAAATACTAGAAAATTATATTAAACCACATATTGTAAAAAGAAATAATAAAAACAAAAAGTGGAAATATGGTTACAACAAGGAACACGATGTTATAGTTATTAGTAAAACTGGTGAAATAGGTGATATTTATGAAATACAAGATTTAAAAATAGCTTTACCTAAAAAAAAAGAAATACATAGTTTTACTAAAAATAAATGGGAAAAAACTGAATATCCTAAAATATTATCAAAAATAAAAACTGTTTTTGATTGGAGGCAGTATCCAGAAGATTTTAAAGAAAAATGGTATGATTACATTGATAAAGAGTTTACTCGTAGAGAAGAAGGTTTTTGGTTTTATAATAAAAAAAATCCTACTTACATTACTGGTACTCATTACATGTACTTGCAGTGGTCTAAAATTGACGTCGGGGCACCAGACTTTCGGGAAGCAAATAGATTATTCTTTATTTTCTGGGAAGCTTGCAAAGCAGATACCCGATGCTACGGGATGTGTTACCTTAAAAACAGACGTTCTGGGTTTTCGTTTATGGCCTCAGGAGAGGTGGTTAACTTGGCAACCATATCCTCAGACAGTAGGTATGGTGTATTATCAAAGTCCGGTCCTGATGCAAAGAAAATGTTCACAGACAAAGTGGTTCCAATATCGGTTAATTATCCCTTCTTTTTTAAACCTATCCAGGATGGAATGGACCGTCCAAAGACCGAACTTGCCTACCGTGTACCAGCAAGTAAATTTACCAGACGTAAGCTCGAAACCAACGAATCAGCCGAGGAGCTACAAGGTTTGGACACCACAATCGACTGGAAAAACACAGGTGATAACTCCTACGATGGAGAGAAACTCAAACTTCTCGTTCATGATGAATCAGGTAAATGGGAAAAGCCAAACAACATCCTCAACAACTGGAGGGTTACTAAAACCACATTAAGATTAGGTAGTAGAATTATTGGTAAGTGTATGATGGGTTCAACATCAAACTCTTTAGATAAAGGTGGTGAAAACTTTAAAAAATTATACGATGACTCAAATGTTACGCAACGAAACGCCAACGGACAGACTCGTTCGGGACTCTATTCTTTGTTCATTCCTATGGAATGGAACTACGAAGGATACATTGATTCTTATGGATTACCTGTGTTCGACACACCTAGCAACCCCACACTTGGGCCCAAAGGAGACAAAATTGAAATTGGAGTTATTGAGTACTGGCAAAATGAAGTTGAAGGATTAAAGCAAGATCAAAACGCTTTAAACGAATTTTATAGACAATTTCCAAGAACTACACAGCATGCTTTTAGAGATGAATCAAAGTCATCACTATTTAATCTAGTTAAAATTTATGAACAAATAGATTTTAATGAAGATTGTGAAAGTTATAAAATGGTAACTAAAGGTTCTTTTCAATGGGAAAACGGTATAAAAGATACTAAGGTTATATTTATGCCAAACAACAATGGTAGATTTAATATATCATGGGTTCCTCCTATAAATCTACAAAACAATGTTGTAATGAAAAACGGTATAAGATACCCAGGTAATGAACATACTGGTTGTTTTGGATGTGATCCTTATGATATATCTGGAACAGTAGATTCAAGAGGATCAAATGGAGCATTACACGGACTTACAAAATTTTCTATGGAAAACGTACCACCAAATATGTTTTTTTTAGAATATATATCAAGACCTCAAACTGCTGAAATATTTTTTGAAGATGTTTTAATGGCTTGTGTGTTTTATGGTATGCCAATACTTGCAGAAAATAACAAACCTAGACTTTTGTATCATTTTAAAAGAAGAGGTTATAGAGGTTTTTCTATGAATAGACCTGATAAGTTGTTAATAAAACTTTCTGTAACTGAAAGAGAAATAGGTGGTATACCTAATTCTAGCGAAGATATTAAACAGGCACATGCTGCCGCTATAGAATCATATATAGAAACTTACATTGGTAATTTAGGTGGAAGATATGGTGATACTTATTTTCAAAAAACATTAGAGGATTGGGCTAAATTTGATATAAACAATAGAACAAAGCATGATGCTTCTATTAGTTCTGGTTTAGCTATTATGGGTTGTAATAAAAACATGTATAAACCTATATTTAAAAGAGAATTAACTCCAAAACCTTTAGGTTTTAAAAAATACAGTAATAAAGGACATATTTCAAAAATAATAAAATAAATGATAACATACAATTACGCAGGTTCATTTCCTAGTCAGGTGGTACCAGATGAGGAAAAGCAAACGATGGAATACGGTTATGCTGTCGGTAGAGCTATTGAAGGCGAATGGTTTTCTGGAGATAGAGGTGGTATGGGAAACAGATACCAAAATAGTTGGTTAAACTTTCATAGACTAAGACTTTACGCAAGAGGCGAACAACCTGTACAAAAATATAAAGATGAATTAGCAGTTAATGGAGATTTATCTTATTTAAACTTAGACTGGAAACCAGTACCTATTATACCTAAATTTGTAGATATAATAGTAAACGGAATGTCTCAAAGAATTTTTGATATAAAAGCTTTTGCTCAAGATCCAGAATCATTAAAGCAAAGAACAAAATATGCAGACGCTATCATGAGAGATATGTATGCTAAAGAAATGATACAAGCTACAAAAGAAGCTACAGGTATGGATTTCTTTAACTCTGCTGACCCTAATAATATTCCAGAAACTCAAGAAGATTTAGATTTGCATATGCAGTTAAGCTATAAACAGTCTATAGAAATAGCAGAAGAAGAAGCTATAGACAATGTTTTACAAGCTAATAAATACGAATTAGTAAAAAGAAGATTAATTGAAGACTTAACAGTTATAGGTATAGGTGCTACTAAAACAAGTTTTAATTTATCAAATGGAATAGATATTGACTATGTAGATCCAGCTAATTTAGTTTATTCTTATACTGATGATCCAAATTTTGAAGATATATATTATGTTGGAGAAGTTAAATCACTTAGTTTAGTTGAGGTTAAAAAACAATTTCCATGGTTATCAGATCAAGAATTAGAAAAAATACAAAAATTTCCTGGTAATGCAAATTATACTAGAAATTTTTATGCACAGCAAGATTCTTACAATCAAGTTCAGGTGTTGTATTTTGAATATAAAACTTATACTAATCAAGTTTTTAAAATAAAACAAACAGAACAAGGTTTACAAAAAGCACTAGAAAAGCCAGATACTTTTAATCCAGAACCTAATCAAAATTTTGAAAGAGTTGGAAGGTCAATAGAGGTATTATACACAGGGGCTAAAATATTAGGTCATGAAATGATGTTAGACTGGAAATTGTCAGAAAACATGACTAGACCTAATTCAAACATTAGTAGAGTAAATATGAATTATTGTATATGTGCTCCTAAATTATACAAAGGTATGATTGAGTCTACAGTAAGTCGTATTACTGGTTTTGCTGATATGATACAGTTAACCCATTTAAAGCTTCAACAAGTTTTATCTCGAATGGTACCAGATGGTGTTTTTGTTGATGTTGATGGTTTAGCAGAGGTTGATTTAGGTAATGGTACAAATTATAACCCAGCAGAAGCATTAAACATGTATTTCCAAACTGGTAGTATAGTTGGTAGATCTATGACTCAAGAAGGAGATATTAATAGAGCTAAAGTACCTATTCAAGAACTTCAAACATCTTCAGGTGGTCAAAAAATTGGTAGTTTAATTCAAACTTATCAATACTATTTACAAATGATAAGAGATGTGACCGGATTAAATGAAGCTACAGATGCTAGTACTCCTGATGTAAAAGCTTTAGTAGGTTTACAAAAAATAGCAGCTGCTAATTCAAACACGGCTTTAAGACACTTAATGAAAGCAAGTTTATACTTAACATTAAGAATATGTGAAAATGTTTCTTTAAGAATAGCAGATGTTCTTCAATATCCTTTAACTAGAGCAGCTTTAATAGATTCAATATCAGCTTATAATACAGGTACATTAGAAGAATTACAAGAAAAAAATCTACAAGATTTTGGAATATTCTTAGAATTAGAACCAGACGAAGAAGCTAAAGCTCAATTAGAACAAAACATACAAGTTGCGTTAGCATCAGGAGGAATTGATTTAGATGACGCTATTGATGTGAGACAAGTTAAAAACTTAAAACTTGCTAATCAATTATTAAAACAAAAGCGTAAACAAAAATTAGAAAAAGATCAAGCTGCTCAACAAGCTAATATACAAGCTCAATCTCAAGCAAATGCTCAAGCGGCTGAACAAGCAACTTTAGCTGAAATGCAAAAACAACAAGCATTAGCTGAAACAGAAGTTCAGATTGAACAAGCTAAATCTCAATTTGAAATACAAAGAATGCAAACAGAAGCAAGTATTAAAAAAGAATTAATGGCTGAAGAGTTTGGTTATAACATGCAGTTAGCAAGAATTAAAGCTGAAGCTGAAACAACAAAAGAAAGAGAGATAGAAGGTAGAAAAGATAAAAGAATTAAAATGCAAGGCACACAAGAGTCTCAATTAATACAACAGAGACAAAACAATGCTTTACCTACAGATTTTGAATCTGCTGGTTTTGATTCTTTAGGAGGTTTTGATCTAGAGCAATTTGAACCTAGATAAACTATTTATTAATTATTTAATTATATTATATTATGTCAGAAAAAACAAAAACAAATGAACCTGTTAAACAGGAAGGTGACTTTAAAGTTAAAAAGAAAAGAATACCTAAAAAACTTAGTGTTCCTGAAGAAACAGTAAAAATTGATTTAGCAGCAGTTAAAAAAGCTGATGAACCTGTTAAAATTGATTTAACAAAAAAAGAAAATAAAGATGCCATTCAAGACGAAAAAACAGAGAGCAGCGTGTTACGCGAAGAAGGATCCGAGGTGGGACTGCAAGAAGTGGGACAAACACACGAAGACACCGTTGAGAATGTTATTGAAGAAATACCAGTAACAGAAGAAGATAAGGAAAAAGAGGTAAAAAAAGAGGTTGAACAAACTAAAAAAGTAGAACAACCATTAAGACAATTACCTGAAAATGTAGATAAGCTAGTTTCATTTATGGAAGAAACTGGAGGAACTGTTGAGGATTACGTTCGATTAAACGCTGATTATGACAACATAGATAACGAAGCGTTGTTAAGAGAATATTATAAAAATACTCGTCCACATTTAACTTATGAAGAAGTTAATTTTTTATTAGAAGATAACTTTAAAATAAATGAAGATGTTGACGAAGAGCGAGATATTAAAAAGAAACAGCTCGCGCATAAAGAAGAAGTTGGAAAAGCTAAAAGCTATTTAAATGATCTTAAAATTAAGTATTACGATGAAATCAAGTTGAAATCAAACGTAAACAAAGATCAGCAAGCAGCTATAGATTTTTTCAACCGTTACAACGAAGATCAGAAAACACTATCTCAACAGAGAGAGGTTTTTCAAAAAGTAACTAAAGATACTTTTACTGATGAATTCAAAGGTTTTGATTTTAAAGTAGGTGAGAAAAAATTTAGGTACGGAGTAAGAAATCCTAACGAAATAGTGGAAAATCAAATAGACATTACAAATTTTGTAAAGACGTTCTTAGACAAAGATGGTATGTTAGTTGATCCACAGGGATACCACAAAGCCATGTATGCGGCTAGAAATTCTGATACTATTGCAAAACATTTTTACGAGCAAGGAAAGGCAGATGCTACTAAAGATTTAGTTGCTAAAACTAAAAATTTAAGTACTGAACCTAGAAAAGAAAGCTCAGGAGATGTTTTTGTTGGTGGTATTAAAGTTAAAGCAATAAGTGGCTCTGATGCTTCAAAACTTAGAATAAAAACAAGAAAATTTAACAATTAAAACAATTAGAAATGAGTTTAGCTCCACAATTTGGGAAAATTGTCCCATCACAAAAACAAGAGTTACTTAACAGTAACTATTTACAGTGGAATGATAAGGCTGGAGATAATTTTGCGGATTTTGCGCAACAGTATCTTCCTGAAATCTACGAACAAGAAGTTGAGCGTTATGGAAACAGAACGTTATCAGGATTCTTGAGAATGGTAGGTGCAGAAATGCCTATGACTTCCGATCAGGTTATTTGGTCTGAGCAAAACAGGTTACACATTGCATATGATGGTATTGCTATCGGAAATGGTGCAGGTGTAAACACTGTTACAATTACTGTAACTGCTACAGTAAAAAACGTAGTATCTCCTAAGAGTACTATCGTTATTATGGATGCAGCTGGTAAAGAAATTAAAGCTTATGTATCTGCTAGTAATACTGCTACAGGTGTATTAAACGTTCTTCCTTACACAGCGGCTGATTTACAAGGATTTGCTGCAACTGGTAAGATCTTTGTTTACGGTTCTGACGTACAAAAAGGTCAGTCTGTAAGCAATGCTTCAGACACAGCAGGTGCTGTAACTGGCGATCAATACATTAGTGTTGACCCTGCGTTCCAACAGTATAACAATTCACCAATCATTATCAGAAGCAAATATGTTGTGTCTGGTTCTGATACAGCTCAAATTGGCTGGGTTGAAGTTGCTACTGAAGACGGAACATCTGGATATTTATGGTACTTAAAAGCTGAGTCTGAAACAAGACTTAGATTTGAAGACTACCTAGAAATGTCTATGGTTGAAGGTGAATTAAGTGCTAACGGTGGTGCTGCTATTAAAGCGCTTACTAAAGGTACACAAGGTTTATTTGCTGCTATTGAAGATAGAGGTAATGTAAACACTGGCTTTACTGCTTCAGCAGGTATCGATTCATTTGATGCTATTCTTAAGAACTTAGATACACAAGGTGCAATTGAAGAAAACATGCTTTTCTTACAAAGACAAACAGCTCTTGACTTTGATGATATGCTAGCGCAAATCTCAGGTGGATATGCTGGTGGTACTGCATTTGGTCTATTTGAAAATTCTGAAGAAATGGCTTTAAATTTAGGTTTTTCTGGATTTAGAAGAGGTTCTTATGACTTCTACAAAACTGACTGGAAATACTTAAACGATGCTTCTACAAGAGGTGCTATGACAGGTGTAAGTTCAATTGAAGGTGTATTAGTACCTGCAGGAACTTCAACTGTTTATGACCAAATTCTTGGAACAAATATCAGAAGACCTTTCTTACATGTAAGATATAGAGCTTCTCAAGCTGATGATAGAAGAATGAAATCATGGTTAACAGGTTCTGTTGGCGGTGCTTATACTTCTACTCTTGATGCTATGGAAGTTAACTTCTTATCAGAAAGATGTCTAGTAACTCAAGCAGCTAACAACTTTGTATTATTCAAAGGTGTGTAGTTGATTTATAAAGGTTAGGGCGCTTCGGCGCCCATATACCTTTTAATTATTTAATTATATTATATTATGTCAAAAAAAGAAACAGCAGAAAAAATTGTAGAGGTTGCACCTCCAAAAAAACCAACTAAACCAAGTTGGGAAATAAAAGATAGAAGGTATTATCTTCAGGATAATAAATCGCCTTTAACATTTACAATACCATCAAAACATACCAGTAAACACTCTTTGTTATATTTTGATGAAAAAAAAGGTAGTCAAAGAGAATTAAGATATGCTACAAATCAAGATTCTCCTTTTGTTGATGAACAAAAAGGTGAGGCTACATTAGGTCATATTGTTTTTAAAGAAGGTGTATTGATGGTTCCTAAAGAAAAACAAAACTTACAAAAGTTGTTATCATTATATCATCCAGCTAGAAAAAATATTTATTCAGAGTTTGATGCTGTAGAAGAAGCAACAGACGAATTAGCATTACTTGATTTACAAGTAACAGCTTTGAATATGGCTAGAGAAATAGATATAGATATAGCTGAAGCAATACTTCGTGTTGAAATAGGATCAAAAGTAAACTCAATGTCTTCTAAAGAATTAAGAAGAGATTTACTTATATTTGCTAGATCAAAACCTGTTTTGTTTATAGATTTAGTACAAGATGAAAATGTTCAATTAAGAAATGTAGCTATTAGAGCAACTGAAGTTGGTATTATAAAATTATCTCAAGATCAAAGATCTTTTTCATGGGCTTCTAATAATAGAAAACTTATGAATGTTCCTTTTGATGAAAACCCGTACTCAGCAATGGCTGCGTTTTTCAAAACAGATGAAGGTGTAGAAATTTACAAATCTATAGATAAAAAACTATAAATACCTGTAATTATAATAATATAGTCAGGGTCTTTTGGCCCTGCACTATAATTTTAAAAAAAAATTAAATGGCTATAAACGTAGATAAAGTTTACAAAACAGTCTTACTAATAATAAATAAAGAACAAAGAGGTTATTTAACTCCTGACGAGTTTAATAAAATTGCTACTCAAGTTCAATTAGAAATATTTGAAAGTTATTTTGAAACATTAAATCAACAAATGCGCGTACCACAAAATGAAAGTGAGTATGGTGACAGATATAAAACAGTTCAAGAAAAACTAGAAATATTTAGAGTATTAGGAAGTGCAGCTTACGTGGTTAGCACTCCTAATTATTTTACAACTCCATCTTCTTCAGGAGTTGCAAGCGGTACACAAACCTTTGCTACAGTAAATACGCAAACCGCTTATACACTTACAACTATAACACAATCACAAGTAGAAACTAGCAGCGTAGTAGTAACTCTTAACGGAGTTTCTTACACTAATTACAATATAACTGGCGGTGTATTTAATTTAACAGCTGGTTCTATAGCCGCAGGATCAACTTTATTGATAACATTATATCCAAAAGACTTTTACAAATTAGGAACTGTATTATATAAAGATGATAAAGAAGTGCAATCAGTTCAAAGAAATGAGTTAGCTCAAATGAACATGTCTACTATTACTAAACCTTCTGAATACTTTCCTGTATATGTGTATGAAGATTATAAAGTAATAATATATCCACAAACTATTTCATCAGATGTAACAATGTCATATATAAGAAAACCAGCAGATGTAATTTGGAACTTTACTTCAACAACTGGATATTATGTATGGGATCCTACAAGTTCTGTTGATTTTGAACTAGATGTTTCAGAGCAAAGCACAGTAATATTAGAAATATTAAAATATGCTGGTATTACAATAAAAGATCCTATGATAGTACAAGCTGCATCTCAAGAGCTAGCAGCTAATGAAATAAATGAAAAACAATAATAAATTATGGCAAGCGTAATAAAACCACCTAATAACGGGTTAATAAACGAAACAGCACAGCAATATTACTCAGGTTCACAAAACTTTAGAGGTGATGCAGGTAATACAGCTGGACAAAAGCTTATTACAACATTTGATACAGACTTGTATCTTGGTAATTATGACCCTACTTCAAGTGATTATTCTTTAAATAATTTTAAAATATACACAAGTTCTTTAGGTACACCAGGTACTTGGTCTGAATACACTTCAGCATATACCTTAGCAAATAACATAGTAACTATAACTGGAAATCCAGGTGCTAATGTTTTTATCGTAGTACAGTTAAAAATGTTAACAGGTGGTAAGTATGGTAATACTGCCGCTGAAAAAGCATACGGTGAAGTTGTAGAGGATAACTATGGTGGTTATAAGTATTTAAAATTAAATGATGTAGTAAATAATTTTTTAGTAGGCTACGTAGGTAAAGATAAATTAATTCCAGATGTAAAAAGAACAGATGTAATTTTTCATGCTAAAAGAGCAATGCAAGAATTTAGTTATGATACTTTAAAAAGTATTAAATCTTCAGAGTTAACTATACCTCCTGGTTTAACTATAGTTTTACCTCAAGATTTTGTCAACTATGTTAGGTGTTCATGGGTAGATGATTTAGGTGTTAAACATATAATATATCCAACAAATAATATAACAATAAGTCCTTATTATACATACTTACAAGATGATGATGGTATACCTACTACTGATAATTTTGGTAATGATTTAGAAGGAACTTCAATAACTCAAGAAAGATGGCATAAGGCCAACACGACATTAATAGATAACAATTTAACTAATGCTGATATTAGTGGTGGCATAGACCCAGACTGGTATGGTTATGGTTATGGCTGGGGACTTGGAACTGGATATGGTTATGGTCAAAGATATGGATTAGAACCATCTGCTTCACAAATGAACGGTTGGTTTAATATAAATGAAAGAGAAAACAAATTATCTTTTTCTAGTAATTTAGCTAATTTAATGATTGTTTTTGAATACATATCAGACGGTTTAGCTTATGATTTAGACAGTAGAGTTCCAAAAATGGCAGAAGATGCAATGTATGCTTATATAATTTATTCTATAATTTCAACAAGAATAAACCAACCTGAGTACGTAGTTATGAGGTTAAAAAAAGAAAAAGCAGCTAAATTAAGAAATGCTAAAATTAGATTATCTAATATTAAGTTAGATGAAATAGTTCAGGTTATGCG
>CEWB01020823.1_pt1 | contig 23081 bp, 18 predicted proteins | sample 530831 | NCBI WGS metagenome assembly CEWB01 (sample SAMEA2621013, study PRJEB7988) | marine metagenome | biome: marine biome (ENVO:00000447); feature: surface water layer (ENVO:00002042); material: "saline water (ENVO:00002010), including plankton (ENVO:xxxxxxxx)" | depth 5 m | reverse complement strand
ACCTGCGGTCACTGAGTTAATTGAGAACAGTATCAGCGAGGTCGTGGCCAATGCAGGACATATGATTCCTGTTACTCAGCCGGATGCCTGCAAAGCGTTTATCGACAAAGTGAATCAAATGGCACAACCTAAGCCCATTTAATTTGGCTTAGTGCGCCATTTGTGGCCTAACTGCAGACGTCGCTAGCGTTTGCGTAGGTGGATAAGGCGAGGTCGTCATAGCGTCTTGACGCAGCTCCCTTAGGAAGTGAGAAAGTTGCTCTATACCGTCTTCCATTAGACACAGATCCACAGGGGCCGCATTAATGGGCATTTGAAATTCATGAAACCACGCTCGCATGGTATCACTGTCCCCTTCTGACAACCCTATGAGTAAATGATACATACGGATGAAAGCAAGCTGGGTACGGTATTCAGGGGTGCCACTTTCAAACCCAAGCAACAATGTCTGCGCCAATGCATTTTCAGAAACGCCCAATAAATCAGAGGCTTGCTCTTGGGATAAACCTAGCTCTTGATAGGCCCAAGTGAAGGCTTTAGTCACCACGCTGGGTGGATATACTGATTTCATCATAATTTCGCCTCGCGTTAACACACAATAATTGGTTACATACTAAGCGGGGTTGCGAAATTCGTTCCAACTATTAAAAAACCGCGATCTGCGCGTAATTTAGCATTTTAAAGTGGTGTAAAAGACAGTGTAAAAGGTCGGTAGAGCCAACACATTCTCTAAGGCTGGCACGTCAGTGTGCTAAAGGCAGATGACACCCCACTCAAACTAGCAGTTTAAGTGGGGTAGGTTACCGCCATAAGAAGATCAGGCAGCCAGTACCTGCATTAAACCTGAAAACGTAGGCTTATTCTGTATGTTTAACGGCGCTTTAAGCTCGCGAGCAATATCGCTAACGCTAATGACGCCTCGTACTTCGTGATGATCTCTGTCTAACACCAAACAATGATGTTGTCCGTAATCTTTCAGGGTTTCAATAACGTCACCCACGGAAGATTTCGCCAGTTCATAAAAATCGAAAGACATCAGTGCCGTTTTCGGCTGCATAAAGTCTCTGACTTGTAGCTCTGCACGGGCAGTTTCAAGTTCGGCAATACGCTGAACAATATGCTGTTCGTCAACATCCTCAGCCGTCACAATACCAATAAAGGCATTGTCGCTGTTAACGACTAACATCATTCGCACATGAGATTGGCGCATAATTGTTTCCAACTTAACCGCTGGAGCGTTTGCGTCAATAACATGTGGCATATGCTGTTTAAAGTCAGTAAACACTGACATTGCTGATGATGTTAAAGAGATTTTGTTTTCGATAATGGGCCAAGCCAGCTTATCGGCGGCATCAGTTTTGTAAAGTGGTAAGGTGTGCATAACCTTCCTCCTATTAAAGCGTTGAAATGAGTTTAAATACAATTCATCAACGAAATAGTGGAGGGGCACGAATTAAGATAGCGCCGAAAAAGGCGCGAGACGCAGGCAGCGTGGGGAAATGCCACTCACTGAAAGTGACAACCGCAACACCGGCGTCGAAGTGCGAAGCGCACGTGTCGTCTATATCGGAATTATCGAGACTATCTTGGCTTAAACTACTGAAATTTGAGCTGCCGGCGATACGGCCAGTGTCCACCAACGCCTGTTCTTGCTTGGTATTTTTTGCACCCGCTTCCCCCCCACCTTGTTCAGGGGTAGCAAACACAAAAGAAAACAATAAGAGGAGTAGGTTGATACTCAAAATCTTTCCTAAGCAGCCGTTAGCACGAATAAAGATATACACATCTACTATTACTATATGCCCTTATACTGCGTTCAAAAGACCATCAATCTTATCTTTTAACCACTTTGTCTCACCGTAGAAAAAATAGAGCCTGAAAAACTTCAGGCTCATTGTTACTTTGGCATTAGTGAAGTTTCAGTTTAGGGCTAATTGCATTACTTAGTTTTTTGATTGCCAGTTTCAAAGCGCCCTTTAGTTTTCCATGTACAGCAAATTGGTGCATATTATACAAAGAGACATAGACAAGCTTAGCTAACCGCCCCTCAATAAACATACTACTATTAGAGAGCGATCCCATTAAACTTCCCACGGTACTGTATTTGCTTAAGTGAACCAGAGACCCATAATCTTTGTAGCTGTAAGCTCGCATTGGCTTGCCGGTAACTTGCGCTTGAATATTGTAAGCCACAGTATCCGCCATTTGATGAGCCGATTGCGCTCTTGGCGGCACCCATTTCCCGTTTTCCTGTTGAAAACCACAGCAATCGCCCAATACCCAAATATCTTGGTTCGATTGGCTACGCAAATACTGATCTGCAAGAACCTGGTTGGCTCTGTTGGTTTCAAATAACCCCATATTAGCAATGAAGTCTGGGGCTTTCACACCGGCAGCCCAAACCATTAAATCGGCATCTATACGGCTGCCGTCCTTAGTGATTAAGCCTCGTTCATCGGCCTCAGCCACCATCGTTTGCTCTTTAATGTCAACGCCAAGCTTGTACAGGGCTTTTCTTGCCGAGTTAGCAATGCGTTCAGGTAAGGCGGGCAAAATGCGTTCACCAGCTTCTACGATGGTGATCCTCAGCCTCGCTGCCGACATGTCTGGCATGCCGTAGGCCTTTGATAAGTTGGCAACGTGGTGCAGTTGTGCAGCCAACTCTGTTCCCGTCGCTCCCGCACCAACAATAGCCACGTCAATTCGACCATCACTGTCATCTTGCTGATTAATTCGAATAAGCTGATTTAACAAGGCGCGATGAAAACGCTCGGCTTGTTGGAGTGAATCAAGAAAGTAGCAATGTTCACTTACCCCTGGGGTCCCAAAGTCATTACTCACGCTGCCAATGGCTAACACCAGTTGGTCGTAATGAATTTGACGGGAAGGCAGTACTTGCGTGCCTTCTTCATCAATCAGCGGTAACAAGGTTATGGTTTTTTGTTGCGCATCTATGGCGCACATTTCTCCCAATTGAAACCGGTAGTGATGGGCAGCAGCGTGTATAGCGTAGTCAACACCATCAGAATGCTTGTCAATAATGCCCGCTGCCACTTCGTGAAGTAAGGGCTTCCAGATGTGGGTTCGACTTCTGTCGACCAGGGTAATTTCAGCGTGTTTTTTTCTCCCTAAGGAGCGGCTTAATCGGCTAGCTAATTCAAGACCACCAGCTCCGCCACCAACAATTACTATTTTTTGCATGGGTAAACCACCTATTTACAATCATTCCACCTATTGCCGCTTGATTATCAAAACGGCAATACATGGCATGACTGGCCCTACCTAGGTGATGGGCAGGGTACGTTCAACCGAAAATACTGACAACAGTATAGCGCCGGCGCCAACTAAAAATGCGACAAAAAAAATATTAGAAAGTATAATTTGCGCTAACCATGTAATGACGGGGTCGCCCAGGGAAATAACGGTCGCCAGTAAAGGTCGTATAATCTGCCCGTTCCGCATAAGCGGTATCGAGAATATTGTTTATGGTTACCGCGAGGGTTACGCCATTATTTAACTGATGCTCCCCACGCACATGCAGTAAATCATGTCCCTCATAACTGTGTGCATTCTCTGGATCGGTAAAATAACGCCCTACATGCTGCCACTCCAATTGAAGCGCGGTATCGGGGTTTATTTGGTAATGGGTTCTTGCATTGAATTGAAGTTCCGGCGCGGTATCCATATCGTTACCTTGAATGTCCACCTCTCCAACTTGCTGTGAATGTTCGTAAGTGTGTCTTGCATAAGTCCCTGCCACGTCTATGGCCCACTGCGGTAGCAGTTGGTAGCTCAGCGTAACCTCAACGCCCTTATGTAGCGTTTTGCCGTTATTGACATTAAAAAAGTCACTGTCTCGATAGATGACGTTTTCTTTTCGCAATCGATACACCGCGATATCAAGGCTGCCATTGTTAAACCCCGTGCGTAAACCTACTTGCGCACTTACCGCTGAAACCGAATCTAAATCAGCCACTTCTTGATCTCGTTGCAAGCGGTATAACTCAGTGGCTTGTGGCGCTCGATACCCCTTGGCTACATCTAAATACCATTGAAGATTGTCTTGAGGCGAGTAACTCAGGGTAAATTTAGGGCTAAACTCTGTGAAGTTATTTTCACCACTCTCTGGGCGAGAATACCGGCAGCCGCCAAAACCACATTCAGTGCCATCGTCTCTGGTTCGTCCATCTATCATATTGTTGGTGTAATCGTAGGCAAGCCGCTCGTATCGCCCACCTAGGGACACATTCCATTTTGCTGTTTGCCACTCTAGCGCAGCGAAAGGGGCCAACATAAACGCTGTCACGTCGTAATCGTAGTGTTTTCCTACCGGCACCGTTTCGACTAGAAAGTCTGAGCCTTCTGTTTGGGTGTCTTGCGATTGTACTAAGCCACCTCGGGTATATTCGGTATCCACACCTGAATTCAGGTATAAGTTAGGAGTAAGCTGATAGCGCAGCTGAGATAACAATCCTGCGCCTTTTTGGTCATTTTCTTCTAGCGGCGTTCCTGGTAAAAAATGCATGCGAAAATCCATATCCTGATGACGTACATAAGGAGTAATAGACAACGCCAGTTGCTGGTTGACTTGCACATCTAACTTAACCCACCCCCGAAAACTTTGGGCTTTTCTGAAGGCTTCTGGATTCGGGTTGGTTTTGATTAAAAGCGGATCTTCATAGCTTTCAAAACCGGTAATATAGCCCGCGGTGTCCTGGTCTAAATGGGTGTATGTAAGCCCCGACGTCAACGTTCCCTTCTCAAGGGCGGTTCTGTATCGTACATTCACCTTTTCCTGTTTCACGCCTTCGCCATTTCTATACCCGCTGTCATCTGTAATACTGGCATTCACTCCTATGCCACTATCACCGAAATCCTTGCCATTGCGCACTTTTATTCTAGCGTATCCATATGAACCATAGTCGGCGCCTAGCCAGCCACCTCCTTGCGTGGTATCCGGCGTGATTACATTTATGACACCATGAATAGCATTTGAGCCGTACAATAGAGAGCTTGGCCCCTTAACCACGTCTATGCGCTGCGCCATTTCGCTATGCGCTTCAAACAGCTCGTTAATATTACAAAACCCCGCTGCGCGCAATGGAATACCATCCTCTGCTGCAAGTATCCCCCCACAGGCACCCGCCCCCGTTAAAACTGGCGATCGCAAAGCGGGTAAATATTCTTGACCATTCCCTCGCTGCACGCCCGCACCCGCCACATAATTTAGCGCTTGTTGTATATGTTGTGGCGAGAGTTGTTCTATTTGCTGCTGGGAAATCGAAGTGATCGGATAGGGGGCATTTTGATTATCACTTACTATGCGTGACCCCGTGGTAACAATACGTTCAATGTTTTCTACCTCTTGTGCAGAAACACTCACCGCCATACCTGTAAAGGCAAGTACGCCTACTGCTAATAACGTGTGGCGTAGGTGACCGCAAACTCTTGTGACCATGGTAAATATGTACCTGTTATCAAATAAGTTACAATACGCGATTTTAAGCACTTATGCTGTAAGAAGAAAGGCTTGTAATTAATCAAACCTAAGGTACTTTTAGCATAATTTGCGTTACAACCCCCTATTACCTTGTTGGAGGAATGATTGGACACTCTGATTCCCAGCCTTTCACAGCTCATAGAGTTTGCCGTAGCCCCTGTATTTTTACTTACCGGTATTGCGGGCTTTCTTAATGTCATGTCATCCCGTTTGGGTAGAATCTCAGACCGCGTTAGAGTAGCAGAACGGCAAATCCATACGCTGTCAGACCCTCATATTGTGGAACGCTCAAAGCAAGAAATAAAAGTACTCTGGCGTAGAGTGAAGGTGATTAATTGGGCCATAGGTTTGTGTGTGGCATCGGGCCTTATGGTATGTACGGTTATTATGGCGCTGTTTGCTGGCTCGCTTTGGCTGGTAGATTTGAAAACCCCCATTATCGTACTGTTTATTTTAGCTATGATGTTTCTGATAAGCGCATTGCTGGTCTTTTTACTGGAAGTCAAACTGGCTACCAACACCATAAACTTAGTAAGAACCATACGCTAACAAGTGCGTTCGCAGACGAAAAACAAAAACAGGCGCTTTTGCGCCTGTTTTTTTGTGCCTTACATACATAGCACCCATCAATGTCGTCAGGCTATTGAGCCAAATTATCTAACACAGAGAAAAGGACATTTGCCCCAATTCTAGACACTTCTTTGTCATACGTATTTTCACTATTCACACCTTCCTGGCCCCCTGCTAAATCACTGATAGCACGGATGATAACCCAATCAACATCATTAACAGTACATACTTGTCCTATGGCCGCCGACTCCATTTCGGTAACTTCAGCGTTAAACACTTCTCGGGTCCATTTTCTGTATTCACGGTTGTCCATAAATACCGAGCCCGTTATGCCATTTCCGCCCACGTGTAGTTTAGCGTCGCGCTCATCAAGTACACGCTGCACAGGCATAGTTGCCATCGCAGACTTCGCCGCCGAAAGAAGCCGTGGAGTAGCAGAAAAATACGCCGTATCCTTTGGCTTACTCATTCCATCTTTAATAATGAGCACTTCATCTGGTTGAATAAAATGAAACGGCTTATAATGGGGTAGATGAGGGTCTTCGGCGCGTCTTTCCGGTTGTTCTTCTAAAAACTTTGCATAGTACTCAGGCAATATATAAGCCCCCGGATTTTCAGGGTCTTCATTGGTGTAAACACTTTCGTCGTGATAGTACCAACGCGCTGGAACAGTCACATCACCGGGCTGCCAAGCGGGGTTAACGGCACCCGCTATTCCCATATACACCACTTGCTCCACAGGAAAGTAATCAAGCGCCATCTGCATCGTCATTGCAGCATTTGCTATGCTCATGCCCGTTGCAAACACTAAAATAGGTTCATCATGGTAAGTCCCCATCCGATATGTCACACCCTTGATGGTTTTAGTGGTATCAATTTGAGCATGGGGATCTTGCTCTATGCGCTGCAAAATGCCTTCCATTTCGGGGGCGTAAGCCACCACTACCGCAGTAAACGCGTCGCTATTATGAACCTTAGGGCCAAATTGCCCAGACGAAGATGCACAACCGGAAATCCACACTAGTACGGGGATGAAAACAAAGACTAACTTTATATTTTTTATCATAATAATACGCTCTCGAATACAACCTTGCAGTAAAAGTAAACATTATGTAAAGGCACGAACATTCTCATTCTTTTCTATTCTAATGCCTGACGTACTCACCAACCGAGCTGGTTGTGTCTGTACAAATAAGTGACACCACTACTTTACATTGCCATACGTAATCACAGAAGCAAAAAAGCCCTGTGCGTTCCTTGTTATTCCGCACCTATTCGCTTGGTTTAATAAAAACGCGTTTAAGCGCAACTTAATGGGGTGAGCACCACTACCCTTGCTGAATTTTTTGTTTAGAATTGGTTGCCATTGTTCTTATACTTTAGTCAAAGGCCAGTGCCTTTTTTGCGATAGGATTTGCAAATGAATATGAAACTACTTCGCTCCTTACAGGTCTTTATAGCCGTTGCTGAGAGCGGCAGTATGAGCGTAGCAGCAAGGTCGTTACACATGACAGTGTCTGCAATTAGCCAACAGCTAAGAAAGTTAGAGCAGGACATAGGGCTAAGCCTATTTAATCGGAATACCCGCAGCCTAAGCTTAACAGAAGCAGGCCGGATTTATTACGATACCAGTAAGCAAATGCTAAAAACGGCAGAAATTGCACAAGAGCAAATTGAAACCCTGCAAGATGCACCTTCAGGGAAAATTAATATTATTGCGCCAGAAGGCTTCGGGGGCGGGTTGTTAAGTCAGCCTATCCATAAGCTTTGCGAAGAATTTCCAAAAATCACCGTATCACTTACTGTCACCGACGAGCCAAAAGATATTATTGCTTCGGGTGCCGATTTGGTACTTTGTTTTGCGCCATTGTCAGACACCAATTTCAGTAGTTTAGAGTTAGCAACGTGGAACCGCATTCTTTGTGTATCATCAGAACACCCTTTAGCTTCGGCTAACATTGGCTCTACAGACGCATTGCAAGAATTCACCTACATTGCACACCGTCATATTGAAGATTACACAATGACACACCCAACCCATGGGAATATGGCTTTAACTTCACCGCGTATTGAAGTTAATTCAATGCAAACACTGATTCAGTTAACTAAAGATGGTATGGGCTATGCGGTTTTACCCGAGCCTGAAGTGAGACATTTACTGAATGATGGGTCGATGAAACAGCTTTTCAACGACTGGCAATTACCTAACTATACGGTATATGCAGTCACACCTAAACGAGAATTGGTACCTGCCAAGATTAGTGCGGCCATAAACTGTTTACAGGAATGGTTTGAAGCAATTTAGCCTCTTTGAGGGTGCTTATTTCATTGATTAAACACCGCGCTATAGCCAAAAGACACAAATAAGCAGCCGTTACGCTGCTTATTTGTGGCTAAATGTATTAGAAGCTCATGTTAACCTGAGCACTTAGTACGTGCGCCGTGGCAGATTGGCTGCCCTCAATAGTAGAGGTAATACTACCAATATCACGAGACTTATCGATGTTTGCTTCACGACCATTGATGTAGGCATAGGCAAAATCGAAAGTGGTAGAATCATTTAGGGTATAAGTTACCCCCCCTGTAATCCAATGGCGGTCTGTATCAGGAATACTTAAAGAACGGTTTTCAACTGTTACCACACCATCGTCATAGGCGTAACCGGCACGTAAAGTATATTGGTCGTTTAGCTTATAAGTTACCCCTAAAGATCCTCTCCATGAATCATCGAAGTTTTCTTCTTTAATGAGGAAATCATCACCGCTAGCTAAGTTTGCTTCAAGCTTTTGGAACGTACTCCAATCAGTAAACACTAAGCTTGCTTGAACAGACCATTGGTCATCAATAATTTGACTAACAGCAACTTCTGTAATAGCTGCAAGGTTGAGATCTAGGCTGCCATCTTGGTTTAACTCAGCCGATAAATCAGAGCTTACTTCACCATCAAGTTCGAGTTCGGTTTCTGCGCGGTAAGATAGCGCGAGGGTTGTGGTTTCAGTAGGCTGATAATAAACACCCGCATTCCAACCGTAACCAATATCGTCACCTTCCAGCTTAAACACAGAGGCATTGTCTACTGCCAAGCCTAATACTGGGGTAAGTGAATTAGGGATAGCTGAGCTAATTTCAGCGTCGGCATAAGTAAAGTTAAGCCCAAAACCTACACGTAGTGTGTCGTTGACTTTGTATGAAACCGCAGGGTTAAGGGTAAATGATTTTACCTCAGCGGTATCAGCAAAGTGTAGCGCTTCAAAATCGTCGCTGTAATCAGAGCGTAGGCCATAGGTTGTGAATGCGCCGATACCTGCTGACCATTTATCATTAATAGGAGTGGTATAGAAGAATGAAGGCACAAATGCAGTATCTGCAATATCATCTTCAGAGGCGTCTTCTGATGCCACGGTTAGGTTACCCGCTTCTGTAGCAACATAAGAGGTGGTTTGTGCACTTACATCAACATTAGGATCAATAAAGCTGATTGAACCACTGAATTGTGACGTAGTAAACACACCAATAGCCGCAGGGTTTGTCGCTAAAATAGAGGCATTCTCAGCCATTGCAGCTTGACCCGCCATTGCACGGCCTAAACCATTCGCACTATGTTCATTGACCTGAAAGCCCGCCGCTAGCGTAGAAGAAGACGCGAGAGTAGCTAACGCTAAGCAAACAGAGGCACGTAAAGATAATTGTTGCTTCATAAAAAACTCATTCATTAAGGGAAAAAATGCAGTCGAGCATTCTACGTATATGGTGACTTTTGTTCAATGCAAGTAAACGTTATTTACGCGCTTTTATCGCATTTTTTACAACTTTACCGTCTATTTCACGACCATTTGCGACATTTTTGCAACATTTACTAAACACCATGTTTACTTATTTTTAAAGAATGGCCCATTATCAGCATAATGAATTGGATTGAGTGGATTTATCGTCCGATTATACCCACTCATAGTAAACAGGGTTGGAATACGCCAGTGTTACCCTCAGTCACAATAACAGACGAGATTTCACACGTTAAAGGAGAGCTATCTATGTCCACTTACAAAGAAATACACTTAGTAAATCGCCCACACGACGGAAAAATAGGCCCCCATTTATTTGAGCAGAAAACGCTGCCTATCCCCACTCCCGGCGAAGGGGAAATATTGATAAAGCAAACCTATATGTCGTTAGACCCTGCCATGCTGGGTTGGATGAGCGAAGACAGAGAAAGTTATATTCCCCCAGTAGAGCTTGGTGAAGTCATGCGATCAAGCGGCGTAGGGGAAGTGGTTGCCTCCAATCACGCCGATTTTAGTGTGGGTGATAAAGTGATGGGCATGACTGGCTGGCGTGAGTACGTGGTGAGTGATGGTTCAGGCTTTAACAAGCTGCAAGACGGCGTAACTGAAGAAATGGCACTGTGCGTATTCGCCCTTCCCGGCCTCACCGCCACCACGGGACTCTATAACTTTGGCGAACCCAAAGAGGGTGAAACCTTAATTGTCACAGGTGCCGCAGGGTCGGTAGGATCCATTGTTGGCCAACTTGCCAAAGCTGACGGCCTACGGGTAATTGGTGTGGTTGGTAGCGACGAAAAAGCAGACTGGATTGTGAACGAACTAGGGTTCGATGGTGCAATCAACTACAAGACCGACGATCTAGAAGAAAAGTTGAAAACACTAACCCCTGACAAAATTGATGTCTTTTTTGAAAATACAGGTGGCCCTATTCAACAGCACATTTTTAATCGTATGAATACCCATGGACGAATTGTCGTATGTGGCATGATTGCTGATTATCAGTCTGACAATCCCGCGCCGGGGCCTAATTGGATCCCCTTAATTAAAAAGCGTATTAACATTCGCGGTTTTGCTATGCCCGATCATTGGGGTGAGGTACCCAAGCTACTTCAGAAACTCACACCTTATGTACAGCAAGGCAAAATAAAATATCGTGCTCATACCATTGAAGGCCTAGACAATGCTGAAGAAGGGTTGAACATGCTGTTTAATGGGGAAAATAAAGGCAAGATGATGGTGAAACTCTAATTGCTTATTGGTGCTTAAATATTGACTGGAGGCGAGTCAACTACGGGTTGGCGTAGCTCTCCAGCTTAATGGTGTTTTTGCCCGCGCTTTTCGCCTCATAAAGCGCCTTGTCTGCAGTTTGAATCAAGGCTTCTAGTGACGTACTTTTGCCTTTTTCCATACACGCGATACCAATAGAACAAGTTACCCAGCGGTGGGTCGCAGTGTCAGCATGAGCGATACTTCTGCTTTGCCATAGCATGCTCATTTGCTCACACTTACTATATACTTGCTGACGGGTTAGGCCACTGACGACCACCATAAACTCTTCGCCGCCATAACGCCCTAACACATCAGTTTGACGCTTAAATATCTCCCGCATGAGGTCAGCCTGCATCACAATAACATCGTCTCCTTTTTGGTGACCGAAGGCGTCGTTGTATTTCTTAAAATCGTCTAAATCTAACATAATGACGGCGAAATCGAGAGATTGTCGAATACTCAACGACAGCAGCGCTTCACTGCGCTGCATAAGCGCACGCCTATTAAGAAGGTTAGTTAAGGAGTCGATACGGCTTAATTTAGCTAACTTTTTATTAGATGACACCAACAGCTCCATCACCCTATCAAGCCGATACTTAGCGTACACACATATGAATAATGAGCCTGCCACAAAGGCACTTGAAATCATGACCCGTTCGCCATAAACCGGTGAAACCACCATAAGTAAAACGAACCCTATAACGTTAATTAGGGCGGCCAATAGGGCTAGTTTAAACGGTATCCCTAAGGCAAAAACACAATAGAAGGCATAAAGTATGGTGCCCTCATAAGGGAAAGCGAAGTTGGCCTCTATCCAGCTTTGATGAATTAACCCGAAGTTGGATAGGGTTAGCACAACCATCAATAGTGTAAAAATCCAATGGCGTTTAGCATAAAAGAAGGGGGCGTACGATAAGCCTACCACCAATACGATGGTGGGTACTTGAAAATATAAGCGGTTAAAAAAATAGGTGTCATGGAGATTATCGGGAAGCAGAACGATATCAGCCCACATGAAACCACATATCAATAGTGCGCCCACTATAAGTGCGAGACGAAGTCGTACTGTTTCTTTGTGGGGCGAGACTACATCCATTACGGTATCCTAATCAGGGCTTAGCATATGCGATTCAATGCGTGTATCACCAGTATAGTACAGCGGGTAACGCTACATTGAAGAGGTGAGTGTATTTTCTCGCTCTAGTTTTACCAAACTCTCTTTCAGCGCTTCAATAGTAACAGGCTTAGTGACCACATTATTCATACCGGCTTCGATAAAGGTATCGTGACGCTCTTTGAAAGCCTCTGCCGTTAAACCAATTATAGGCGTGCTAGCAGCGCCACTGTCTAACTTACGAATACGTTTTGTGGCTTCAACCCCATCCATAACAGGCATATGAATGTCCATAAAGACAACATCAATATCTCCCTCTAATACGCGAGTGCTGGCCTTAAGACCGTTATCAACATGAATCACGTTGCAGCCCAGTTGCTCCAGTAACGCTTGCGCCACTACCGCATTAATCGCGTTGTCTTCCGCCAACAACACATTTAAATTGTGGTTAGCTGCCGGCGTTGCAGCGCAGGCCTCTTTATCGACGTTTGTGCCTACCAAATCTACAGATCTAGCGCGTACATTAGCGGTAACGGTAAAACACGAGCCCTCACCCACCTTACTGCTTACTTTAATGTCGCCGCCTAAGAGTTGGGCGAGCTCTCTTGCAATCGCAAGGCCAAGACCGGTTCCGCCATAACGCCTTGAAATAGAGGAGTCTGACTGGGTAAATTTCTCAAAAATACTTTCTAGACGATCGGGCTCAATGCCAATGCCTGTATCCTTCACTGAAATCACAAGTTTATTATCTTGCGCTTCTTCCTGCGCCACCTGTTTCAGCTTGGCCGAAATGCTTACCGTGCCCTGCTGGGTAAACTTAATCGCATTGCTGATTAAGTTAATAATAATTTGACGCAGCTTGGTAAGGTCACTGGTCACCATAACCGAGTCTAAATTACGGCTCTTATACTCAAGGCGAGTATTATTGGCACTTGCGTTAGTGCCTAATAAAGTCACCAAGTCGCTTAACATTGAGTCTAAATTGAACTCAATGAGATCAATTTCAGACATACCGGATTCTATCTTCGATAAATCGAGAACATCGTTTATTACGTTCGCTAAAATTGAGGCCGACGCTTTTAGATCTGTTGCGTATTTCTTTTGTTTTTCGTTAAGCTCGGTATCTAACAATAGTGTTGCAAGCCCTTGAATGCCATTTAGCGGCGTACGTATTTCATGGCTCATTACCGCTAAGAAATCGGTTTTTGCTTTATTGGCCGCTTGAGCTCGAGATACATAATCTTGAATATCAGCCGACATGGTTTCCACATCACGGGCCAGCTCACTCAGTTCATCAGTGCCTTTAACATCGATACTTATCCCTTGATGATTTTTTGCAATTCGACTGGTAGCACTCTTGATTTTATTAATAGGGGTAATAACAAGGTGCTGGGTAACCGAACCCATAAGTACACTTACCAGCGCCACGGCAAATAGGGTGATAATAATCGTAAGAAGTGCGATGTTCGATAAGGACGTTTGCAACGCATCGGTAGTTTGGCTTACCGTCAGTTTCCAATTCCAAGGCGAAAACTCGCTGCACGCGAAAAGTATTTCTTCGCTTCCCATGGTCGTTTCGCCAAAAGCCACTTTTTTGTTATTAATCGTTTGCCTATTGGCTTCACTAATATCGAGGGGCGACCAATTTTGTTGAGACGTATAAATCAGTTGCCCTGTGCTCTTTTCGCTCACCGTGAAGTGTTTATCTGTTGAAAGATGCAATGCGTCTAACTCGTCAAACACTTCTTTTTGATAGGCTTCGCGAAACATAGGGACATTTTCTAACCCTGAGTCCACCAATAGCTTATGTCGCTCTTCCACCAACTCCACAAAGGTGAGTGATAAGGTTTGGGTAAGTAATTTATACTCCCGCTCTCTCACGGATTCGTAGGCAGTAAGGTAAGCCCAATAGCCGATAAGCGTCATTCCAATCAGCAAGATAGGAATGTATATGGCTAATAATTTCGATTTAATTCGCATAATAACGTTTGGTCAACCCTTACTGATACACGTTGTTTTTAGCTAACTTCAAATAAGAAGAGGGAATTGGCAATCCCAGTTTAATCGCAGTAGATACGTTGACCGCGACGGTATATTTACTCATTCTTGAGACCGGGAACTGATTCGCCGGTGTGCCGCGAAGAATTTTCGCTGCTCGTTGTGCTGCGGACTTACCTATGCTGTTCACGTCCGACACCACACCTAGCAGTGCGCCGTCTTGAACCGACTCTATACTTTCCGCAAAAAGTGGAAATAATTGGGTTTGCTTTCTGATTTCACCAATCAGATTCTCCGCCTGCAATAGCGGCCCCGTGGACAACCACAAGCCATCAATGCTTCGGCTTTGTTTATGTTTAACAAGGGCGTTAATAATGCCTTCTCGCATAACAGGCAAGCCTTTGTCTCCATCAACATAAGGCGTACTAATCGCCACAAACTTCACACTGTCGTAATCGCTTTCTAAGGCAAGTAGGCTATCGACAGAACTCGCCGATGAAGGGTAGTCGGTATGAATTAGCCCTATAGTTAGCGGTAAGTCAGTGTCAGATGCCGCAATTAACCCTTGCAACATATCTAGTTTTACCTTGGCATCCAGCACATGAGACTCGCCGGTGATATTATCAGCGCTTGTTTCATCAAACTGAGTCACAATACCTTCCTTGACCGGGTCGGCTACCGTCATAAATAATTTGGGTGTTTGACGACTAATCTCAGCTTGATAGAGCGCTCGGGTCGCCAGTGTTGCGATAGACACAATAAGATCCGGCTCGCCCACTTGGTATGCCGCTTCTATTGCCGCGCGCGCGCCCTCGAAGGAGCCGCCAGCATCATAAACATCAAATTCAACAGACGCCTCAGGCATTATAAAACGAAGCTCTTTTTCAAAGGCGGCTTGAGATTCCATCACGATGGGCAAGGCATTTGTTTGAATGATGACGACTCTAAGCACAGTGTCATCGGCCTTTGTTAATGAAGAAACACTAGCAAAGGTAATAAATACAACGAAAAGGATCCACTTCATCGGATGACGCCCAAGGCAGAGTTGCTCAAAAATATTAGTCGAAAGTGTAATATGCTTGTCTGTGCGTATCATAATGTTATTCAAACATTTTGCATAGGCGATATTTGCCATGTGGCCTCGAACACCGCCCACATTCTCAAGCTATTGGCAGAAAAAGCACCCTATGGGTTTAAGCTTCCCATCAACTCACTAAACAATTTCACACTTTTTAGGCGCTGTTCAATAGGATGAATTGGCATAGAAACAATAATTTCATCAGCTTGGGTGGCTTGCAAAAACCCATCTAGCTTGTCGGCTACCGACGCTTTTGTTCCCACCATGGCATAGCGTAAAACACTTGCTAGCATAGCTTCATCGGCTGGGCTGCAGTTTTCTTTAAAGTTTTCAGACGGTTTCGAAAACGGCTTATTCGCGCCTTGGCGCAAGTGTATGAATTGCTGTTGAACCGAAGTAAACAGATATTGCGCCTCTTCTTCAGTGTCTGCCATGACCACCATGACACCCACCATCGCGTAAGGTGCGCTAACTTGATCAGAGGGCTGAAACATAGACCGGTAAACATGTAAGGCATCGAATAACTGATCGGGCGCAAAGTGAGAGGCAAACGAATAAGGGAGGCCCAGTTGCGCCGCAAGCTGTGCACTATACAAGCTCGAGCCCAACAGCCATAAAGGAACATGAGTATTTACTCCAGGTATGGCTACCACCTTTTGCGATGGATTAGGCTGCCCTAAATATGCCTGCAGCGCTTGAATATCACTGGGGTAACTGTCTACCGAATCTATCCCATTTCGGCGCAGGGCTTTTGCCGTAGCCATATCGGTGCCCGGCGCTCGCCCTAATCCTAAATCTACACGATTAGGATACAAGGTGGCTAAGGTTCCAAATTGTTCAGCCACCACCAAAGGCGCATGATTAGGAAGCATCACGCCTCCCGCCCCAATTCGTATGGTGGAGGTTGCTTGCGCAATGTGACTTAACACCACTGCGGTGGCTGAACTGGCCACACCGTGCATACCGTGATGCTCAGCCAACCATACTCTACGATAACCACAGTGTTCAGCCTGCTTAGCTAATTGCCGCGAATGTTCGAACGCCGCTTGAATAGTGGAGCCTTCTGCAATAGGGGCAAGATCTAACAGTGAGAAAGGGCGAGACATGTTACTCCTTAACCTGGTTTACTGGATATACCCCGCACGACGCATCACCGAGGTAGTTTGATACTGCGCTGTTTTCAACGCCTCTGATACTGATACCTGTTTCGTTAGCGCCATGTTCACTTGAACGCCCACTAAATGTCCTATTGCGGTAAATTCAGCAATAGGCACAAACTGCTTACCAATTGCTGACGCACTAGTATCAGTATGGGAAAGTGCGCGTAACGCTGAATACTCATAGGATGCCGATGGGATAGCCCGTTGATAGCTCTCGTCATAAGTGGAGTGACGCGTACCAGGAAGTACTGCATATAAACCGTAGTTTTCTCTTAGCGCGTCATTCAACGCTTTCGACGTTAACCATAATGCCAGTTGTTGCGCAGCTTGTTTACGCTCACTGCTTGCTGGCACCGCAAAGTTCCAAGACCAAAACCATTGAGAACCCCTTTTAACTGTGCCAATAGGCGCTTGTGTTACCCCGACATTTTTCGCCACACTGGATGTTTTGGGGTTTAAAATGCTACCACCTAATGAGGAAGCATCCACGAAAAACGCAAGCTTTCCTTCGGCAAACAGCGCCTGATTCTCTTGCCAGCCTAAATCTTGGTGATTAGGTGGCCCAAAGTTGCCTAGCAAATCAATATACGTACTCACCGCCTTGTGCCACTCTCGCGTGTTAATTTGTGGCTGCATTTGTTGATTAACCCATTGCCCACCATAGGTATTGACCATCACAGAAAGCAGGGCCATATTTTGCCCCCAGCCCACGCGGCTTCTAAGACCAATGCCATATACCTCTTTTTCAGGCTGATGCAGCTGCTTCACCATTGCGTACAATTGCTCGTAAGTCAGTGGCGATTGTATATTAAGGCCCGCGTTTAATAGCAAGTCTTTGCGGTAATAGGTTAGGGTGGTTTCAGCTACAAAAGGTAAGGCATAAAGTGTCTCTTCATACGTATTGGCAGTAAGCGCGGCGCCAATAACATCATCGATATCATAGCTTTCGGGCACATCGGCAAACGCTGCTAACTGGCCTTTCTTGGCCCAAATAGGCACATCATAATTCCCAAGCATAACCAGGTCATAGTTCGCCTGGTTCACTGCAACATCTCCTTGCAGGCGCTTCCTAAGTACAGTTTCATCCATGACTCTCCAATCGATTGCAAGCTGTGAAAACGGCGTGTCATGGCTGCTTAAATACTGTATTACCTGTTTGATGCCATTAATATCCGGCACACCTACGGTTAACGATGATGACGAAGGCGCCGCCTCATACATACCGTATTGCTTTAAAACTTCCTCTATTTCACCCCTAGCTTCTAGCGCATGATATGCCTCATCAAAGCTTTCTATAATGTTTGCGGCATTGGGAGTGTCTTTTGATACCGCAAGGAAAAAAGGATGATCTCGACTAAGCGCTTCTATAAAACGGTACTGCCCTTGCAAATGAGGGCGTTCGTTAACCAAGGTTTCTTTCACTAAATACTCATCTGCGAAAATCATGTCTACTCGGTCAAGCGCCAACATATCAAGTAACGAAGAAAGGCTGCTTACCGCGATGGTGTCTATGTTACTTGCGTCAACCAATGCCTATGGTATCGGCGCGCCAGTGATATAGCCTATTCGTGTTAAACCAAGACGCAAAAAGTGGGCGTTAATATCGCCATTTTTGACGGGGAGAATCGTGTCTACCTGGGTTGCAGCCGGTACCAAATAGCCTATTTTGGTGCCCGGTATGGGGTTTGAGTAATATAAACTGTCTTTGTGATCCTGATTAGAGCGCAGAGGAAAAACGCCTGCGGTTTTTCCCTGGGTAGCCATAAAAACAGCGCGGGTGTGAGGATAATGCTCAAATCGAGTGGAAATCGATTTCGAAGCAAACGCACGGCGAATAATTTCATTGACGTAACCTGCTTGAGGGTTATGCTCTGAACTAAAAGGACTGGCGTTTGAGGTGGAGAATATAAGAGGTTCTGCGACAACGAAAGCCGGCAATATAAGACAAAGTAGGCATAGAAGTGGGCATACACTGAGCCTCAATGCGCGTAGGCAAACATGACCGTTAATAAATTCATAATTAAAGCATCGCCCACGACTAAGTAGCATGATTCCACTCTATCTGCTCGAACCCTTCCCTATTATTAACGGGAATCTCGAAAAAACAACACATTAAATGAAATACTATAAGATTGACGAAGCCTATAATCGCGTAGTTTGGGTGATATAGAAGGTGTGACCATGCGCCTGAAAAATGGCTAAACAGGCACATCTTTGCGCTTGTTTAGCCATCGCGATGAATTAGGTGGGGTTTATTTTAACAAGCCAGTTGTGTTTATCTTCCGCTTTACCCCATTGAATATCATTAAGGGCTTGGCGCAGCTTCATGGTCACTGGGCCCGCTTCACCGTTACCTACTTGGTATTCTTTTCCATTGTGAATAAAGGTTCCCACTGGCGTAAGCACTGCTGCGGTGCCCGATAATGCAGCCTCAGCGCTTGGCTTGGCAGCACGCTCGAGTAGTTCTTCAACAGTAATATCACGTTCGCTTACTGTCATACCGTGATCTTTGGCAAGCTGTAAAATAGTGGCCCGCGTTACACCGTGTAAAAAGCTTGTATCCAAGCCTTTAGTGATGATTTCGTTACCATCAACAAGTAAGAAGTTAGCTGCACCGGTTTCTTGTACATCACCGTTAGGGCAAAACAAGATTTGATCGGCTTGCACGTCTGCTTTTGCTTTCAATATAGGAGGGAGTGCGCTGGCATAGTTACCACCGCTTTTCACCATGCCCATGTGTGGCGCGCAGCGCATGCCTGTTTCATCAAGCAACAAGCGCAGCGGTTTTAGACCACCAGCGAAGTAATCACCTACCGGCGATAAAAGCACATACAACATAGAGGTAGCTGAGGGTGCTGCAGCTTTACCAATAGACGCCTCGGTACCTATGTGAGTGGGACGAATATACATAGAACCTGGAGGCTCAGGAACCTCAGCGCTGTACGTAGACACGATGTCGATAATCATTTTTTCAACTTGTGCTTTGTCAATCTCAGGCAAGTTGAGTAAACGGCTGCTTTGCGCAAAACGTTCGATATTTCTATCCATACGGAAGATATTAATACTGCCGTCTTCGTGCCTAAATGCTTTCAAACCTTCAAAACAGGTACTTGAGTAATGCAAGACATGGGCACCCGGGTGCATTTGTATGCTGTCTGCACTGACAAACTCAGTCTCAGTCCATGTATCGTTTTCAAAGCGGGTAAGCGCCATCGTGGGCATGAATACAGTACCGAATACGGCCATTAGTTTTTCCTGTTTACGTCTACTCAAAAAATACACGAGAGAGTTTACCAAAAAATGGTCGTATTGCTAAAAGAATGTCCAATGATGAAGCATTATTTCGCGATAGGGTTTTGGCAAGGTATGCGTACGGGCGCATCGGCAACGCCATGACTGAATGTCAGCGAGGCTGCTATCTTGCGATAGCAGCCTCGTAACATGCGCGATTAGGTTTAAAATCGTGTTAGAACTGTGCTTTAAACGCTACACCAAAATAACGGTCTGCGTCCCTTGGAATTTGATAGCGAAAGTTATCACCGCTATACGTCGTCGCATAGCTTTCATCAAGTAAGTTTTTGGCGATTAAAGACACCCGGAAAGCATCATCTTTAAACGACATACCCACGCTAGCATTCACCATGGTGTAGTCAGGCAGTAACGAGGCCGCGTTGAATTCGCCGGTATTACCCGGCAGGTCTGAGTACTGCTCATCGGTATAAATGTATGACGCATTGTAGTAAATGTCGAAGCCATACTCGGTTTCCATAATATACTCTGCTGACAACGAGTATTTAAGGTCAGGGGAGAAAGGCACATCTAAGCCAGAGCGATCAGTACAGGCATCTGCGTCTACTTCAGCAGGGCAATTAAACTCGTCGATTTCAGCTTTGGTGTAAGCCACGCCACCAATCAGAGTAAGATTGTCCGTCGCATTGTACATAAAGTCTAGTTCAACACCTTGGGTGGTGACGTTACCCGCGTTAGTTAAGCGAGTAATACAGGCACCGTCAGAACAGTCAAAGTTGTTCGCCTGAAAGCCTTCAATATCAGTGGAGAATACGGCCACATTTAGTAGTAAATCACGGCTAGCGTATTTATAACCAACCTCATAGGCATCCGACTCTTCTGCCCCAATAGGTCTGCCATCATTCTCGGGGTTAAAGTTGTAATAGACGTTAAAGCCTGGACCTTTATAGCCTTGCGAATAAGTACCGTAAATCATTTGGCCTTTCGCGATATCGTATTGAATTCCAACACGACCAGACAAATTGGTTTCATCGACACTCCCTGCAGCATCAGTATCTAATGTAGCAGGGCGCACGCCAACACCCGTGCGGCCATATTCATCGTTGTTCACACGCCGGTGGGTGTAAGACACTTCGTCATCGGTATAGCGCAATCCAAAAATTAAACGCATGTCATCGCTAAGATCGTAAGTCCCGTCACCGTACAAGGCCCAGTTGTTAAACTCTGTGCTCATGTAAGCTGTGGCCGACACAATATCATTGGCGTTACAGCTTACACCCAATGAATCAGCATAAGCGCCTAAATCAGATAACGCGGTTGTTAAGTCGTCACCGGAAAGGTTGTTTTCCGCATAATTGGTCAATGCAGCATCTAACTGCCCAGCATTGTTTTGACAACTCGCGTCACGGGTAAAGCTTCGCTCGGAGTCCATATTCCAGTAGAACAAGCCGGCTAAGAAATTGAAGGGGCCAGACAGGTTAGATGCAACGCGGAACTCCTGTGAAAACTGACTCCACTCTTGCGGGCCCACATCATGTAATTGGAAAGGTGCGCCAAATACCGGTTCGTTACTGTCCCCCGCAATGGAAGTGAAATCGCCCTCACGGTATTCGGTATTTTCCCACGAACGCTGTGCAGTAATTGAGGTATAAGTATAGTCACCCACTGTTTTGTCTACTTGCACAGAAAACGCAGCATGATCGTCGATGGTTCGCGACTCAAAATCATGATCGATTTGACGCTGATCCAAATCGATATCAGCGACACCATCAACAATGCCATCACTATTTGGCGCAGCTTCTGAATCAGGGTTACGACCACTTGGCAAGCCTTCTAAATCGGCACAGCAGTCATCGTCTGCGCTATAGAATTCGCTAATAAATTTAACCGCTAAATCGTCTGCAGGCTCGTAAAGCACAACCGCACGTGCCCCTTCACGATCGTAGCCATTTACCATTTCATTGTTGTAGACATTTTTTATGTAGCCATCAAACTTGCCTTGGAAGACCGTTAAACTGGCAGATAATTCATCGGTTAAGCCACCGCTTACCGTCCCTTTCATACGGTATTCATTGTCTTGATAAAACTCAGTAGAAAGGCTGCCGGTTAGCTCTTGTGTAGGATCTTTCGTAGTAATATTCACCACACCTGCCGACGCATTTTTACCAAACAGCGTACCTTGCGGGCCTCGCAACACTTCAATACGGTCAACATCGTAAAGGTCGGCAAACGCTTGACCCGAGCGCCCTAGTACGACGCCATCCACGACAGTAGCGACACTAGGTTCAGCGGCAATACTAAAAGAAATGGTGCCAATGCCTCGCACGGTAAGTGCGGAGTTTCGAGTAGTGGTGCCTTTTCGGAAGCTAACAGAGGGGACTAACGCTTGAAGGTTTTCAACATTGTTTGCGAAAGCGGATTCAATCTGGTCGCCCCGTAGTACGGAAACCGCAACCGGTACATCACTGATGCTCTGCACACGTTTTTGTGAAGTTACGACGATTTGTTCAAACGACTTATCATCGTCTGGCGCTTGTGCTGGCTCTGCTTCTTGCGCGTAGGTGTGGGCGCTAACGAGCAGTCCAGACGTCATAGCAAGCGTGACCGCTTTACTTATGATTGATCGCTTTGTATTCATGTTGTTCTCCAGGTGTTTCGCTTATCACATGTAGGTTTACGACACGTGTTAATGCCCGCCTTATTAAGGGGGTGATTTATCGCAAGCCCATCACGCGTGGTTTTTATTGTGCGGCGTAGAATTAGAGTACAGCGCTACGCAGTGCGTTTATGAACCTTGTTTATTGATATAAGATATCTTGCGTCTAATGTCTTATATAAGAGTTACCAAGTTAAACAATTGTTAAAGAGTTTGCAAACGTTATGTTAATTTTTTTGTGTTTTTTCTGTACAGCCCCGTAGAAACGGGGCGAATACTTATAGACCAGGCGTAGCAAGACGCTTTAGGCCTCGCTCGTATTTAAAGCGCCACCACTTCAGGCTAAAGCCGATAGCGACAAAACAGGTGCTCCATAACGCGATAAGCGATGGAATAAAGAGATTGCTAATGCCGCCAACAAACCCCACAGGAGAGAACATGAGATAGAGGGTGACAATCAGGCCTACCAGCACTATGGCGCAGGGAATAGCGTAACGCCAAGGCGTCATATTCACTTCCGCTTTAGGTGTAAAGTGCCAGGGGGTTTGCAGGGGGTACAGACGGCCTATAACCAGCATAATGGCGAGCTCTATGGCAAATAAGATGGCATAGATGTGAATAAAGTTAATGTCTACTTCCCACACAAATTTTAGCAATCCGTATGCAATCACATGGAAAATAATGGCAACTTTTGCCGCTAAAGCT
>CEWB01063519.1_pt1 | contig 23378 bp, 19 predicted proteins | sample 530831 | NCBI WGS metagenome assembly CEWB01 (sample SAMEA2621013, study PRJEB7988) | marine metagenome | biome: marine biome (ENVO:00000447); feature: surface water layer (ENVO:00002042); material: "saline water (ENVO:00002010), including plankton (ENVO:xxxxxxxx)" | depth 5 m | reverse complement strand
TACGTCGATTCGCGAGTCGATAGAGGATGCAGTGAGGTCAGGGGCGGACGAGATAGACTGCGTCCTAGAGCCCCGGGACTCCGACGACTTCCCCGGGGAGCAAGACCTGTCCCTGCTCGAGGCCATGAGGCAGGCGTCTTCAGGCCGGACGCTCAAGGTAATCATCGAGACCCCCCTTCTGGGAGAGCACGCCATCAGGGCAGTGACTCGCATGGTACTGGCAACTGGCGCTGACTTCGTGAAGAGCTGCACGGGCATGAGGGGAGGATGCAGCGATGAGGACGCACGGCTACTGTCTTTCGAGGTCAAGCGTCATTCCGTAACGATGGGAGAGGACAGGGGAGTCAAGCTATCAGGCGGAATTAGAGTCAGGGGGGACGTCGAGAGGCTGATCGAAATCGTGGACTCCAATGAGGCGGACATCTCCGGCCCGTCGAGGCTCAGGATAGGCGCATCGTCCCTACTTGACGACATTCTGAGATGAATGGTGGGCTCGGCAGGAATTGAACCTGCGATCTTCGCCATGTGAAGGCGACGTCATAACCCCTAGACCACGAGCCCCGGGTCCATGCGGGCTGAGCCCTCACGATAAGCATGATGACGCGACTGGGGCGCCATCTCCCGCCGGAATCAAAAGTCCGGCCCGATTCGGACAAACATGGCTGCGGGTCTGGACTTCGGGGTCCTCAGGGAAAGGGACACCTGGAAAGGGTTCGGCGTGGGCGTCGTTCTGTTCTGCATTATCGGGTACTCATCGCTCAGCCTTTTCGGGTTGTCCTCGTCGGCATACGGCGTAAGTGACGTAGTCGAGGTCAGCCCGGACTTCGAGGTCGAATCGATGAACAGGACCGGTATCGACGATGCCATCGCCGATGATTCGGGAATGATCAGGCTGAGCGACCTCAGGGGCAGCGTGATCGTGCTAGACTTCATGGCGGTGGATTGCGCCAACTGCCACTACGTCCAGGAGCACATCGACCAGCGCATCGAAGAATGGGGGGCTCTCGAAGGGGAGTACCCGGTCGTCGCCCTGTCCGTGGCAACTTGGTACGCGTACGAGGACTTCGACAGGATAAACTCGACCTTCGGAGACTCGGATTCTGACAAGCACATGAGTTGGCCGGTTGCGAACGGTGGGCCCGATTCCGTGATCCTCGATGACGGCACCAGGGGGGACCTGGTCGAGCACTACTTCGCACAGGCCATCCCCCTCGTCCTTGTGATAGACCACGAGGGGTATGCGGTCGCCAAGGAGGGCACTGGGACGCCACTCGATGGCTGGTCCTCCTTCGATTCAGCGATCGAGAGGGCTAACGAGGGGGATGCCGAGTCACTCAGGTTCGGCATAGAGAAGCCCGACAGCTCGATGGCGGGCGTGTTCCTGATCGGGCTTTTCCTAGGGGTGCTGGTCTACTTCTCCCCCTGCGCGTTCCCCGTACTCCCGTCGTACATCACCTACTACCTGAACCTCGGAATGAGGCAGGACGAGCTGATCGAGGCGGGCAAGATAACCGGTAGCATGCCGAGGCCCGTCGAGGTGGGCCTGTTCGCTGCCCTCGGGCAACTGGCGTTCTTCACGGTGGTAGGAGCGATAATCTTCGGCTTGGACGGGATCGTTGACCTCTCGGGGGCCCTGCACGACATCGCGGTGGCGATAGCATGGCTGCTGCTCATCCTGGGCGGGATGATGCTGCTCGGATGGACGTCCCACCTCTTGGCATGGGTCCAGAGGGCGCTGGACAAGTACCAGACTGACGAGTCCGACGAGAGATTCACTCCGCGCAGGAACATGTTCCTGTGGGGCATAGGGTACAGCGCCGCCTCTGTGGACTGCACGGCGGCGGCCGTGTTCCCGTTCGTAGCATGGCTCACTGTGGTCGGTGACGGCGCATTCCTCTCGGGCATGCTGGGCCTGATACTCTCCGCCACCATCCTGATGGTCACCGTGACCGCCCTCGTAGGGACTGGCAGGCAGGCCATGCTTGACTTCCTCAGGAGGTCGACAGGGGTCGTAAAGGCCACGGGCGCCTGGATGATGATGTTCGCAGGTGCGGGGCTCCTCGCCTACCTGACCCAGCCGGCACTGGTCTCGGGGATCCTCGGGTAGGTGCGAGAATGGAGATGGTGGTGCTCGCTTTCCTCGGTTGCTTCCTAGCGGCCGCGCTGACGGTGCCTGCCGGGTTCGGGCTGTCGACCATGCTGACGCCGGTTGTTCTCCTGATGATGGGGCCCCACGAGGCGGTTGCCGTCGTTGCGGTGGTCCATGGCGCCCACAACGCCGGGAAGTTCGTTGCACTGAGGGAAAGCGTCGACCTCTCCGCGTTCCGGCACTACGGGGTATGGCTGGTCGCGGGGTCAATCATAGGGGCGCTGCTTCAGAACCAGGTACCGCAGGACCCGTTGCTGGCCGTGATAGGCGTCTTCCTGGTGCTGCTGCCGATACTCACCCTCAGCGAGTCGTGGACCGGGTACAGGATTCCTGAGGCGAATGACAGGGTGGGTGGCTTCGGTTCCGGATTCATGGGGGGCCTTTCAGGGCACCAGGGCGCCCTTAGGGCGATGTTCCTGACGAGGAGGCTGAGCGACAAGATGGCGTACGCCGCCACGGCTAGCGTCCTGGCGCTTTGCGTGGACCTATCGCGGATTCCCGTCTACCTGTTCTTCAGGCCGGACGAGATTGTGGAGCACCTCCAACTGACTGCCATTTTGGTGGTAGCAGCCCTGCTTGGAGTCAGGGTTGGCAAGAGGTGGTTGGAGACAATGAAGTCGGAGTTGATCCGTAAGATTGTGATGTCGGGAATAGTTGCCAGCGGTGCTTTCTACATACTCGAGTCAGTGGCCTAAATTCTACCTAATTGAGGGGAAGAAACCTCAAAGGAATCTCTGTGAGATTGAATATTCAGTAAAATCTCGCTCATGTTTATGGAATAGGCACATATCCTCCTCAGAGACTCAGAAATACGGTCCAGGAATAGGGCTTCTGAGATTTCCATAGAACTAGATCTGAGTTCTGTCTCGAAATCCTCGAGACCCACTAAGGCTGAAGAAAGTCTCTCCTTGGCCAAGTGAATCTCGGATACCTTTCTCTTCCGAAAGTTAGAGATAAGGAGTTTAATCGATTCCTGCCACACCGGAATTGCATCCAAGGGTGTTTCTTCGATCGACAATTGACTGCTGTCCTCCCTCTCCAAAGTTAATTTGCAAAGAGCATATGAGTGATCGCCCATTCTTTCCATCGTCCTGACGACTTTTCCCAATTCCGACGCCTCCCATCTCGAAGTCCCCAATGAGTCCTCGATACTAGCAGACTCCAATATCTGCCCTACCTGCCTCTCAAGAAGTAGCCTGATCGCGTCCACCTCCTGCTCTCTTTCATGGCAGTCCTCTAGAACTTCCTTATCTGAACCTCCAAGAACGTCTACGACATCTCTAATTTGACTCAGGATTAGGAGATACATCCTATTCAGACTTGAGTAGAGTGGCATCTCCGAAGGACTCAGTAGACTTATCATATCTATCGAGTTTTCACTTTCCGATGATATGTCGACGCCTCTTGAGGTATTGACGAATTTCCGGAATATCTTCCTCTCTGTTCGAGAGAATCCGGAGTTTGAACGTATTCTAATCACCTGAGTGCCTGCCAAATAAGCTGCTACTAGGTGATCGAACACCATGTTCTCTGGAACATCATCAAGATCTATTGCCACCTCCCTACGTCTGCTAATGGATGATGCTTCTGGAATCACTCTCAGGGTTCCCGATGGACGCCACTCTATTCGCACGTGGTCCTTGGCAGCCAAACCATGTTCTGTAACCCACTTCTTAGGCAGACTGACTATGAATGTGGAACCACCAGTCTGTTGTAATCTCCTTACCTCTGACTTAGGTGCTCCCTCATGATTCACGTACTTCCGAGGTGGAGTCTAAATAAATAGTTATAGTAGCCCTCTAGTGTAACGATATTAAGATAACTATATAGAAAATATATTTGTAAATCAATATACCTGTCATTTATCGCAAGGGGTCATGGAACCGATAATGAGTCTAGTCCTGATTGTATCTCTGGTGGTTTGTGCCTACATGGCATGGAACATCGGAGCTAATGATGTTGCCAATGCAATGGGTACGTCTGTCGGGTCAAGGGCCCTTACGCTCAAGCAGGCAGTGATCATAGCCGCCATATTCGAGTTCGCAGGTGCGTTCTTCGCTGGTGACGCGGTTACGGACACCGTGCGAAAGGGCATCCTCTCTGTGGACTTCGAGACGGTCACGGAAAGCTTCGCGAACGATCTGATGTACGGGTTCATTGCGGCCATGATGGCTGCCGCGGTTTGGCTTACCGTAGCAACCAGATACGGGCTGCCCGTATCCACAACTCACAGCATAATCGGCGGTATTGTCGGTGTGGGGCTGGTTCTCGAGGTTCAGCATGACACCTCCCTGATCGACTGGGAGGTCATCCAGAAGGTCGTGATGTCATGGGTGGCTAGCCCGCTGATGGGCGCCCTCCTGGCGTTCTTCACTTTCTTCATAGTTAGGGAGACCATCCTCGAGGCCGACGACCCGATTGGGAGGTCGAGGTGGCTCGCACCGATACTGGCTATACCGACATTCTTCGTCCTAGGGCTGGCGCTCCAGTTCAAGGCCCTGAAGGGTTTCTTCTCGAGGGCGCAGTCAGAGGGGTGGATTGAGAGCAAGTACGACTGGTTGCCAGTCAAGGAGAACGGTTCCTGGAACCCGATGGACGCCAACGCCTGGTTCCCGATCAACAGCCTGATTCTTGCCAGCATTGTCGCTGTAATTGCGGCAGCGGTCCTCGGTTACGTCCTGAGGAACTACGAGTTCAAGGGAGAGGAGGACGGCTTCCACGGGGTCGAGAGGATTTTCGTCTGGCTGCAGGTCATCACCGCTGCCTACGTCGCCTTCGCCCATGGGGCTAACGACAGGTCGAACGCGATCGGGCCAATGGCCGCCGTGTACCAGGTCCTGTCTAGCGGCGGGGAATTGGCCGAGTCGGCTGAAGTTCCCGTTTGGCTGGTGCTCCTCGGGAGCGCTGGAATAGCGATTGGTGTTATGACCTGGGGATGGAGGGTCATGGACACCATAGGGACCAAGATCACTGACATCACGCCCACGAGGGGATTCGCTGCCGAGTTCGGGGCCGCGACCACCATACTGATCTTCTCGATGCCCTTCCTCGCAGTACCTGTCTCGACCACTCACACGCTGGTCGGAGCAGTGGTCGGCGTTGGCCTGGCTGGGGGCGCGAAGGCTGTCGACTTCAGGGTGTTCGGCAAGATCTTCGCTTCATGGGTCGCGAGCCTCCCAGCTGCTGGATTCGGCTCGATATTGATATTCGTCGCCGTTGCTTCTGATCCGATCAAGCTACTGGTGGTGATACCAATTGCTCTAGCCGGTGTTGGTTACGTGATTTGGAGCACGCGCGACGATGAGATCTACGTCGAGGACGCCCTCGCTGAGGTTGGTGGCGGCCCCGAGGTCGGGTCCCCTACCTACTTCGAGCTGTTCCACACTCATGCTGAGGCGGTGAACGAGACCGTTGAGCACATGCTGGTCGCTGTCAATGCCGCTGCTGACGGAAAGGACCCGTCTGAGGAGATAGAGGCCACTGTGGCCGCTGAGCTCAGGGCTGACAACATCAAGAACGACCTGAGGAAGGCGATTGGCTCTGGCCAGTGGAGCCTCCTCCTGAGGTCGGAGGACTTCATGGAGATGCTGAGCAAGCAGGACAGGATAGCGGACTATGCGCAGAATGTGGCTGAGCAGCTGTCGTTCAGGCCGCTTTACGAGAATGAGGGGGCCAGGGAAGCCCTGAAGGAGATGGGAGAGTCAGTGGCAAAGACCGCTTCACTCTACGAGGAGTCGGTCACCGCACTCCGTGACCTGACCCTTTCCGGGTACACCAAGGCGGGTCGCGAGAAGCTAGGCGAGCTGATTGACAAGGTGAACCTGGCCGAGCACGATGCAGATCTAGTCGAGGGCAGGGCAGCGTCCCTGGTCTTCAGCGAGGGAGACGATGAGGCTCTCGCAGCCATGCACATGTACAGGGTCCTACAGAGGATGGACGACGTTGCGAATGCTTGCGAGTCGGCGGCTAACGCCTTCCTTCCGATAGTCTACAACAACTAGTCCTGCCAGCCGCTCTCGGTGGCCATCTCTGATGGCCCCTTGCGCTCCACCATCTCCATGACGGGCAGGAAGAGCCTCCAGCAAACCACTCCCACCAATGCGCCGGTGAACAGGTCGAACAGGTAGTGCTGCTTGGTGGCGAGGATGCTTATGCATAGCAGCACCCACTCGATCCACAGTATGGCGATGAACGCGGAAGCTGCCTTGCTCTCCGGGTGCTCCCTGACGACCCAGAAGGTCATCAGCCTGGCGAGCAGGTACGAGTGGACGATGTGGAGGCTCGGCCAAGCGTTCCAGGGATTGTCGGAGAAGTGGATGAAGCCGAAGAGCGCGTCCTCCAACGCGTTGGGGGGGTGGTCCAGCCAATGGGTGTCGAGCTGGTCCCTGAGATCGATCTCGGCAGGCAGCGCCATGAAGAAGAAGACGCACAGCATCGTGGCGAGCGCTAGCCCCTGGATTCCCAGTGCTAGCTCCATCCTGCCCCTGTCATCACGGGGGGCGATGAAGAGTGTCGCTGGGTAGAAGAGGTACAGCGCGGCATACGGGATGATCATCCAATTTATCACGGGGAAGTCTCGGTCGAAGGCTATCTCGGGATCCCAGACGGTCGAAAGGTAGCTTGCCGCGATGTTGTTTGAAGCGAAGTAGGGGATCGCCACGCAGGACACACCCAATGCGAATACGAACAGGGTGAACATCCACCCGCCCATGTCCTCCCTGCGAGACCACATTGGCCTCCACACGCCCTTCCAGGGCAGGAGAATAGACAGTGGCGCCCTTCCATCCACGAGCACGCGTGGCAGGGTTCGTTCATGAACAAAGCGCAAGGGCCACTCATTCATCGTCAGGGAGTGCGAAGGACCCAGCGACCGTCACGATGGAGGAGCCTATTACCGCTGAGAGGAATACGTGCAGGTTCGCTAGGCCGAACTCGTTTGTAGGCGAGAAAACATACCATATGCCTGTTCCAAGATCTTCTGTGAATGTGCCGTATGCGACTACGGATAGCAACCCACAGACTGCACCCAGTAGTGCACCTCTGGCCGACACCTCGCCCCACAGTGAGAGAAGGACTGGCATAACCGTGGCTGCAGCTAACAAGTCGGCGAAGAGGAATATCTGAAACACACCGAGTGCATCGAAGGTGAACAATCCAATGATGGGGACACTGAAAGGAACGGTAGGGCCAGTGGCCAGATAGATTGCTATGGGAATCATGCCGATTGTCAAGTAACGCGCATTCTGCAGACTCATCGTGCTATCGCTGAGGTCTCTTGATATCGAAGCCACAATGGCATTTTGCAGGGTATCGACGCTGGAGCATACCAGAGCGATTGCAAGGACGATGAATGCGGCTACAAACAGAATACCGGCATCCTCAATCAGGTAGAAGAAGGCTGCAGACGGGTCGGTAACGGCCCCCTGCCCAGCGACGACGGTCCCGAGGACGCCCATCACGAATACCAGCGGGAGGACGAGGGCCGCAGCGAGCCATGCCCCCTTGGCCAGGGCCTCGTCGGACTCAGACGCCCACGCCCGCTGCCAGTTCCCCTGGGAGAACATCTCAGCAGCGGTGATAGCGATGATCAGAGCCAGGCCCGAATCGAAAGATTCCATGTACGACATAGACCCGATGCTCCAGGAGTCTTCGGGGTTGTATGCCCTAGCATCATCAATCAGCCCCCCGATGTCTCCGCCGAAAAGAACGAGCAAGAGGACCACCACGAGGAACATGATGGTCCACGCCTGGACTCTGTCGGTCGCTAGGGATGCTGGAAGGCCGCCTCTGGATACGTACCCTGCGGTGACAATCCCAACAAGTGCCATGGGGATTAGCGGCTCCATCTCGGAGAGAGTCTCCATCCCCTTGCCGATTGCAGTGAACTCGGCGAACAGGAAGGTGAACATGTATAGCACCGAAATCAGCCCCACGTAGACCTGCATTGGCCTGCCTAGGCGGATGCGCACGTAGTCGGCCAGAGTCACTCCCGACGGCAGCCTCTCGCGGATCATCGGTCCGACATACGCCAGAAGTAGGAATGGCATGGACGCGGAGACGGCGTAGCCGACTACATCCCAGAACCCGCCGTAGTAGCCGACCTCCGATGGGCCGAAAAGGATCCATATCCCCATCCCGGAGGCGAACAGGCTCAGCCCGATTCGCAGCCAGTCCTGCGAGCCCCTGGCCGAGAGGTAGTCATCGGCCTCGATCTCCTTGGCATTCGATGCTTGGTATCCGATGTAACCGAAGACACCCAGCGTTGCAATCATCAATCCGTATGCGATATTCGTATCCATTTCTCTCCCTCCGCTGGTATTACCCAGATCAGGTCAAGGGGTCGTCGCCTCGCGGCGACCTCTCAGCACTAAGCTCCCCCGTTTCCCCCCTGGGAAACAGGATATTCAATGTTGGGACCTCATTCGTCCGCTCCCATGAACGGGTATGTCCAGTCCTGGGGTATGTCGAGGGTCCTCTTGACTGAGCGTGGCGATATCCACCGGAGCAGGTTGAGGGGGCCCCCTGCCTTGTCGTTGGTGCCAGACGCCCTAGCCCCCCCGAATGGCTGCTGGGCCACTACGGCCCCGGTTGGCTTGTCGTTGATGTAGAAGTTCCCGGCAGTGAACCTGAGGGCCTCGTAGGCCTTCTGGACGTTCTCCTCGGAGCTCGAGAATATTGAACCGGTCAGTGCGTAGGGAGAAGCCTTGTCACATACTTCTAGGACGCTCTCGAAGTCTTCGTCGTCGTAGAGGTAGACTGTCAGGACGGGGCCGAATATCTCCTCTATCATGGACTCGGAGTCCGGATCGGTGGTTACGATTACCGTTGGCTCGATGAAGTACCCTACCGAGTCGTCATACCCCCCTCCGCAGACGATCTCGCAGGTGTCTCTCTCGGATGCCCTGTCGATGTATCCGGAGATCTTGTCGAACGCCCTCTTGTCGATGACCGCGGTCATGAAGTTAGTGAAGTCCCTGGCATCGCCCATCTTTATTTTGCCAATCTCCGTTATCAGGTTCTCTGAAATCCCCTCCCATACGGACCGTGGGACGTAAGCGCGGCTTGCCGCTGAGCACTTCTGCCCCTGATACTCGAATGACCCCCTGAGCAGGGCCACTAGAAGGCCCCTCCTGTCGCAGTCCGGGTGAGCGACCACGAAGTCCTTGCCTCCCGTCTCGCCCACTATGCGCGGGTATGACCGTAGCCCCGGCAGTGCCAGCCCTATCTCCTGCCAGAGCCCCTGGAAGGTGGCGGTCGAGCCAGTGAAGTGCAGGCCCGCGAAGTCGGGGTTGGACAGTGCGACTTCCGTGATCTCGGCACCCGATCCGGGGAGGAAGTTGATTACCCCCGGGGGAAGTCCTGCTTCCAACATTAGTTGCATCAGAACGTAGTTTGAGAGGTATGAGTTCCTACTGGGCTTCCAGACGCCGGTGCACCCGACGATTGCCGGTGCGCTGGGGAGGTTCGCAGCGATGCTCGAGAAGTTGAACGGGGTTATCGATAGTACGAATCCCTCGAGGGGCCGGATGTCAGTAGTGTTCAGGACGCCCTCGGGAGAGACCAGTGGCTGGAAGTCGTCATGGAAGCCCCTGGCGTAGTGGCAGTTGAACCTCCAGAAGTCTATCAGTTCGCATGCAGCGTCTATCTCGGCCTGGAATGCCGTCTTGGATTGGTTTAGCATGGTTGCCGCGTTGACCCTCATCCTCCAGTCGCCGGCAAGCAAGTCCGCGCATCTCTCGAAAATCTCGCACCTTGCTTCGAGACCGATCCCTATCCACTCGCCCTGGGCGTTGACCGCTGCATCGCAGGCCGCCTCAATCTGATCCCTGCCTGCAAGGTGGACTTTGGCGATAACGTGCCCGTGGTCATGAGGCACGACTTGGGTCGTCGTGGTACCAGTGTAGACCTCCTCGCCATTGATGATGCAGGGTATCTCGATGACCTCGGACAGCTGCCTGTCGATCTCTTCCATCAGAGACTCTCTTTCGGAGCTTCCTGGAGCGTATCCCAATATTGGCTCATTCATGGGTTGTTCCGACATGATGCTCGCTGACGGCGTCCATCTAACATTGTTACGATTGGGGATTTTCTAAGTCCACTCGGTCGGTTCGTCCTTCTTGGCCTTCTTCCAGTGCCTGTAGCAGGACTTGCAAACAGTGATTCTACGGGAGTCCCTGCTGAGTCCTGACTCGCCCCAAACATCTGCTGCTCTGTCGAACGCTAGCTTGCGGCCCCCTACCTTCTTGTCCGCCCAGTTCTGACATCCTGCGACATCGCATCTGACCTCCCCGACGTACTCATCGTCCGACTTCGAGGAAGAATTGGCATCTATGCCGGCCTCCTTGCGCCTCTTGCGGGCGTTGGACTTGAATCCCATGTGTGTCCGTCCGTGTCAGTCGATTAGAAGGTTGCCTCGACCGAGTCGACATCGAAGGGCCCTCCAGAGCTGGCTATGGAGGCGCGCCGATCCGGTCCGACACCTACGCTGACTACCGGGATGCCTGAGAGCTCCTCTATCCTGCGCACGTATCTGAGTACGATCTCCGGCATTGCCCGTAGACCTGACCCGGTTGACCTTGAGTCGTCTGCCATTGCTATCCACTCATCATCGGACAACGCTGGGAAACCCGGGTGCGTCTCGTAAACAGGTATGCACCTAGCCAGATCATCACAGCTAGTTGGCATTACCTCGATTACTTCTCCATCCAGCTCGTATCCGGTACATATCTTGATTTCCTCGAGGCCACCAAGGACGTCGAGCTTGGTCAGAACAAGGCCAGTGTAGCCGTTTATCCTATGGCTGTCCTTTAGGGCCACCATATCAAGCCACCCGGTCCTCCTGGGCCTTCCGGTCGTGGTTCCGAATTCATGGCCCACCATCGCCATGTGGTTTCCTGGGCCATCCTCGTACGGGAGTTCGGTTGGGAAGGGGCCGTTTCCGACTCTGGTCGTGTATGCCTTGGAGATTCCGAAGCACTGTGAGACGTGTCCGGGGTGTATCCCAGCGCCATGGGTCGCATTTGCCCTACTAGTGACAGAGGAGGTTACGAATGGATAGGTGCCTTGGTCTATGTCGAGCATGGCGCCTTGGGCCCCTTCCAAGAGGACGTTCTCGCCATTCCTGAGCGCCTCGTCGACCATTAGCCCAGTGGGCCTAATCGCGTCGCCGAACCTCTCGATTACCCACTTCAAGTCCGACATTAGTCCTTCGGGCTCTATCTTGTCATCGACACCTACTGCTGCGAGTTGCTTGTTCATCCTCTGTGCGGCCTCGCTCACCTTGGCTTCGTCCGAAGCTACGTCTACCAAGTCTACGAATCTGATGCCGACCCTCTCAATCCGATCCCTGTAGGCCGGGCCGATCCCCCTGCCGGTAGTTCCGACGACCCTGTCCGCACTGTCATACATCCTGTGGAATGGCAGGATTACCGAGGCCCTCTCGCTGATGAAAAGACGGTTGCCCTCCGGACTCTCCCCTGTGAGTTCCCTCCACCTGTCCAGCTCCTGCTCGAGGACCCATGGATCGATTACCATCCCATCCCCGAGGACGAGCTTGCAGTTCTCCGCGGTCACTCCAGAGGGTATCTGGTGTAGCTTGAGCGTCGTATCTCCGAGGACTATGGTGTGCCCTGCGTTGTTGCCCCCTTGGAACCTGACTGCCCAGGTTGAGTCTGCCGCTAGCTGGTCTATCGCCTTCCCCTTTCCCTCGTCCCCCCACTGGGCTCCGAGCACGACGCTAGCTGGCACCGTAGATTGGGGCGGTGCACTTGGTGTTTGATGCTTTGGATGCCGGAGGTGCCGAAAAATACGTGGCAAACCTCACGAAGCGGTTATGAAGGGCATGCAGGTCGGCGGTCTGATGGCTCAGAGGCACCCTGTCGCAGAAGCTCGACTTCTGAAGAAGTGGATCTGCATGAAGTGCTCTGCTACCCACAGGGGAGCTAAGAAGCCGAGGGCGTGCCGAAAGTGCGGCTACAAGAACTTCAGGGCCAAGTCAGCAGAGAGGCGCCAGGGCGTTTGATTTCTGACTGGGGCATTATGTCAATTGACGAGTCGCCCCAACAGGCGGTGGGGCTTGTTTCTGCTAGGAATTCTTGTTCTATGACCTTTTGACTTCTGACATCAGCGTCTCAAGGGCGGTCTGAATCTGTAGGCAGAGAGGGCCGTAATGGATCGGAAGGTTCGTGTCATTGAATATCTCGTCTAGCTTGGAGGCGGTCATTCCAAGCCTTACGTCCATATCCTTGTCCTTGTTGAGCAGCCACTGATCGACCGATTCCTTGGCAGAGGCCCTGATGTTGCGGGGGACCTGGCTGTCGTCCAACTGCGCGAGGACCTGCGCTATCTGCTGGATTCTAGCCTCTATGTCGGTCAATTCAATCCCTCCATTCCCGGCGACCGGTGAGTGCTCCTTAAGCACATCCCCCTGAAGAACCCGGTCAGAACTCAGCCATGCCACTCTGCCCATGGCATATCCGTGTTTGAGAATCCCTTTCCCGGACCCTCCCTACCCAGTGCAATGAGGCCCACTGATACTCCCTCGTCAATAAGTTCGGAAATACCCCATGACATGGCCTCTTGGATTGTGGCTTTCTCGCGCAACGCCCTCTCGCCTACCCTGTAGCTGAGGAGCGCGGTGGTTATCGCCTCGCCCTCGCCCGTGGCTGCTACTGAGAGTTCTCTCGACGCCCAGAATCCACAGCCTGGAAGTGGGACATCTCCAACCCTTCCAGGGGGCCTGTAACTACACCCCCCTGTACTAGTTGCGCATGCCATTGCGCCGGTGGAGTCCCTCGTAATCACCCCCACCGTGTCGCCGACCTCTTCCACGGGTTGCCTCCCCTCGACCGGGGCCCTCTTGTGGCCCTTCGAGTCAGCCCACGACCTTGCTCCCTCTCCTGTGAGCCCGTTGATTGGCTCATCCAAGAGATCGGCAGCAACTCGTATCGGGTTGGGGGTATCTTCCATCGCTATTACGAAACCCATCCTGCCATCGCTTAGGTGAAGGGATGCATCAAGGAGGACGGATCCGTCGTTACGGAAAACCCCGCCTGTTCCCGCGTTGAAAACCGGATCATCCTCCAGGATGACGCATGCCTCTACGGCTGCATCGAGTGCGGAGGCTCCCGACTGAAGGAGTTTCGAGGCGACCTTGACCGCCTCTTCCACGTTCTTCTGCCTGTCTGGCCCTGGCCCGGCGCCCCCATGTGCTACGACCGCTGGTATCGACTCTGGCATCACATCCCCCGCCCTAGGAATGAGAACAGGGACTTAGTTAGAGCGGTCGAACTATGCGGATGGCTGCTTGTCGGTCTGGGATGTGAATGTATCAATGACCTTTGCGAGACGCTCGACTAGGCTAACCTTCTCTTCCGCGCCCACCAATGCGAACTGGAGAACCTCGTCCAAGGAGTCGACGGGATGGATCTTGACCATGGACTCGTACTTCTCGTCTATCAGGACATCCTGGAGGTTAGCACGAGGGATGATTATGGTCTCTATACCGGCCTTTGCTGCAGCCTCTATCTTCGCCGTCACGCCGCCTATCGGGAGTACCTCACCCCTAACTGAGAGGGAGCCGGTCATAGCCAGGTTCTGCTCTATTGGAACTCCTTCGAAGGCACTGATTATTGCTGTCGCCATGGTAATTGAGGCACTGTCGCCATCTACGTTGTGCGTGCCTGGGAATTGAACATGGAGATCGAAATCCTTGATGTCTTTCCCTGTGAGTTTCTTCACAACCGCGCTGATGTTTGTGACGCTCTCCTTGGCCATATCGGAAAGGCCCCCTGTGGCAATGACCTGTCCCGAGCGACCTTGGGCCGGGGTAACCATGGCCTCCACCGGGAGGACGACTCCGGAGAAGTCGGATAGGCCGCTGTCCGCGCCCAAGACTGCTAGGCCGTTGATTCTCCCCACCCTTGTTCCGCGGTTGACGAGCATTGCATACTCGGACTGCCGTTCCAGGTACCTGTCGGCGACCTGTTGCTCGAGAGGCTTTGCTATCGCTCTAGCGCGTGTGATGTGCTGGGCCCCTACTAGATCTGCGCCCTCTTCGGAAGCAAGGTCTCCTGCGATTCGGACCAAGCCCCCGAGCTCTCGTAGCCTGAGGGAGAGCCTGCCTCTCCTGCCACTTCTCCTCTGTGCTTCCTTCAGGACGAGCCCGATTGAGTCCCTGTTGAAGTGGGGAATCGCGCGTCCAGAGTCCTTGTTCTGCTCATTCCTCACCTCCTGCGCGATGAATCTGATGAGCCTCCTGCGATTTCTCTCGGTGTCCCTCATATCTGAGTTGACGTAGACCTCGTACCCATAGCCCCGTATACGACTCCTCAGAGCTGGGTGCATCTGCTGGATACTATCGAGATTCCCGGCAGCGACGAGTATGAAGTTCGTGGGGACTGGTTCTGATTTGGTGAGTGCTCCTGAGGATCTCTCAGAGCGACCGCTGATTGAGAGTTCACCTTCCTGCATGGCGACCAGGAGGGCCTGCTGCTCCTCCATCCTCAGCATCCTGATCTCGTCGATGTAGAGTACGCCCTTGTTTGCCCTGTGAACGGCCCCAGGCTCCACCCTTTCGTGTGCTGGGGTGGCTAGGTCTGCGCCGGATTGGAATGGGTCGTGCCTTACGTCGCCCAGGAGTGCCCCGGCTAGGGTACCTGTTGCGTCGATGAATGGGGGGTCGTCGTTCCGAGTCCTCTTGATTAGGAGCTTGGGTATATTTGACTCATCGCCTGAGGTTAGCCTGGTCCTGAGGAAGAAGTATCCGAATATCAAAAGAAACGACCCGAATATTAGTGTCATTATGTCGCCAGTTTGCAATACTGCGAGCAGGAGGGCTGCGCCGATCACCATGACCACGAAAAGAAGGGTTCGGTTTGTGCGCTCCCTCTGTAACCTGATCTGTGCCTTCCTCTCTGAGATTATAGCTGAGCCCCTTCCTGCCGGTACTGTCCTGACCTTTGGCTCGTTCTCGTCCTCTACGTTCCTGTAAACAAGAATATCCTCAAGGCTGTCTTTGGGCAGAAACTCCGTCATGGAACGGGCCAGCATAGACTTTCCAGTTCCAGGATCCCCCACCATAATCATGTGTCGGCGTTGCTCGGCCGCCTTTCGAACGACGATTGAAGCGGCTTCCTGGCCGATCACTTGGTCGACTAGCTTCTCAGGAATGGGGACACTGGCGGTTGATTGTATGTCGATGGTATCTATCCACTCCTCGACCGGGACCTCACAAACTGGGTCTTTATCCTCCCCTATACCGAATGCAGGACCCTCGTCCCATGACTCCAAATGGTCTTCTTCGGGACCTTCTGGACTGTTTTGGACCTCCGAATCATCAGACATAGTGCATCCTCCGCACCCACCGCTGAGGCTGACACCTTCTTGAAGGTGTGTTAGACATGTAATTGTGGAAACTGGTCACTTTCGCCTGCTGAGGTATTCCTCGCCATAGTAGTGCCACTGTTCCATGGTCCATCCATCTGGGAGCCCCTCGGGAGGCAGTGGGATGGTTGTCGGGGGCGGGGGCGGGGTTAAGCCAGGTGGGCGCGGAGGCTTGGGGAGCGGGGCTTGCTGGTTTGGCTGTGGGGCGTAGCCGTCCTGGTAGTGGTCGTAGTCGTAGTCCCCATCCCTCCTCCTGAGAGCGGTCGCAAGTCCGATTGCCAGAGCCATGCAAACTAGAAGTGCGAGCCCCAACACGCCGACGGTGGTCATCGATACCACGGATGGCGAGGAAGAGTCTGGTTCTTGTTCGGCTTCGGGGGTGCCCTCAGAGGCATCGGATGGCTTGGTGGCGAAGGTCTTGTACTGGGTCTGCGTAGCTCTGTCGAAACCATCCTGGTCGACTGCCTGTACGCTCAGCGTGAAGTAGTCGCCGGCCCCAAGTCCCTCGCCGGATGATGGCAGGATGATGAATGGCCCAAGATTGTACGAGGTTCCGGACGAGTGGCAGATTCCCGTAATGCTGTTGCAGACAGTCCAAATTACACTAGTGTCAGAAAGCACGAGGTCCCCTACATTGGAAATTGCCACAGTCGGATTTGTCCCGTAGTCTTGGGTGTCTACCGACACTTGAAGTTCGGAGTCCCATTCGAGAGGTAGGTCGTCGACTACATCGAACATGAGTTCCACATAGGAAGACTCGCCATGCCTGTCCTCAAGGGTGATGGTGACTATCTCATGGCCCGGCTCCTGCCAATTGACGGCCAGGATGCCCGTGATCGGGTTATATTGCGCTGCGCCGGGAACGACATTGGAGGCTGTCACCCATATCTCGTCATCCGGGTCGTCCACATCGGTGATGATATCGAGAATCTGGATTTCTAAAACCTCGTCAATCTTCATCATGTTGTCTTCAAGACCCGAAATGTCGATCCTGGGCGCATCATTGACGTTGAGCAGATGGAAGGTAATCGTGGTATCCGAAACCATGGAGCCATCGTCGGCTCTGACCATTATGTCGACCATTCCGAAACCGTCGTCGTCTAGTGCGTTTATGTTCAGAGTCTGGCCATATATGTTAGCCTCGACTAGGGACTCGTCGGAAATCGACAGAAGTTCGAGAGAGATGCCAGCCACAGAAACCTGATTGCCATTGTCATTGGTATCGGACAAGTATGAAGTGAGCCCTAGGCTAGTTGAGCCTCCCTCATTGAATGACTGAGTCGGGATGGGGGACCAGCGAGGGGCCCCGTTCTCAATGACATTGAACATCAATAGCCCCGTATTCGTATCGTCACCATCGCTGATTGTCAATTGGATCCCCTGGGGTATTGGATTGCCCTGACTATCCAAGACAACATCCTGGAATCTAACAACTATCTCCCAGTTCTCCGCATCCCATTCCATAAAGCTGGACGAGCTGCTATCTATCTGCAGGAGTGAAAGTGGGGTCTCAGCGTCCATGACCAAGCCAAAAACTGAGACTCTCTCGTCCGTGTCTACCTTCACAGTCGGCGTTCCGGCGAACTCCGAATCCCCATTGCTTAGAACCACTGGCAGGGAGTTCTGAAGAACAAACGCGTCTCCAGAGATCAGCCAGTCACTACTCTGGCCAGAAGAGTCATGCCACTTCACCCTTAGATCGTAGTCTCCAGTCTCGGCACTGAGGGGTGTGTCAATGGTGTGTAGGTACCTCGCGTTGTCACCACTACCGAGGAGCTCGGCGTCTCTGATCCACGCATCATCCCAGAGTCCGGTTCCAGCGGGACTGTACTGCAAGGTTGGCTCCATCGTACTTGTATCATCGACCATGTCGTTGGATATCGCATTCGTTTCGAACTGGACAGAGCTTCCCCTGTCTATCGTAGTGCTTGAAACCGCGGCAGGCTGGCTAGGGGTCGGGGGAAGGTCATGGATTGCATATTCGTTCATCACGTTGTTAGATGAGACCCTGTCTCCTTCCAATCCAGTGATTCTTGCTCTGAATGAGGAGGAGCCTAGGTTTACCATCTCTATGTCATGGGTCTGTGAAGAGGTACTGAATGTCTGTGTGGAGCCAGGGCCAAGGTTGCCGATTCCAGTGGATGAAACCTCTATCTCGTCCGAGCCATCCATCCTGAAGATGGTGATCTGACCCCCATCCGAATATGCATCGACCCCGTTATTTGCAACTTGGACTGACAATTCCAGAGTGTCGCCCTGCTTGAAGCCTTGATTCCCATTGCTGTTCGAGATTGTGAAGTCGGAAATGCCCACGTCAACAAGTGGCACCATGTCAAGATCGGCGGCTGAGAGGAAGTTGTTGTAGGACGAGTGGGGGCCATCCATCAGAGCGACCACCGGCCAGAAATTCTCAAACTGCGTGTAGCCGCCAGCTGCCCTTACCAGACTTAGGGGCACTGTCCAGGATTTCTGAACAGGGGTGTTTGGGGTGAGAGTGAGTTGCTCAAATCCATTATTGGCACTGTTGGTAAGCCAGTCCCTGAAGTTGTGATGGGGCCTGACGCCGTTATCGTATGCGTCGCCACCGACCTTCTCCGTAACTGCGGCGTACAGATACACGGTTACAGACGAGAGTGAGCCGAGATAGGTCGAGTCGACAGTGATTGTGACCTCATCGGTAGTGGAGTCATGATCGGCGCTCAACACCATTGCATAGTTGGAAACGTCAGAATCCATGCACCCTCCTGCTGAGTAGTCGGGATCGTAGTAATTGGACCCCCCTGCACCCACCTTGTAGCAGGTTCCGGATTGCTGATCGGCGAATGAGAATGTTGGGTATCCCGAAGAAGCGGCCATGACGTGGCTCCTGCGGTTGATTGGCCCGTCAGACGGCCATCCACCGGATGAAGACTCGAAGAATGAAACGAATGTGAAGTCCTCGGGATTGGATGTCTTCAGATTATCCAATGAAGGAGAGGCACTGCTCATGCACGGCCCGCACCAGTGTGCGCCCACATATTCTCCGAATACGGTGTGGCCCGGACTGGTTGCATACATTACCACACCCTCTTGTCGGAGATGCTCGCGTGAATCCTGTTCCGAGACGGCATCAAGAATGCCAGAGAGGGACATGAAAATGATCAATCCGGTCACAGTCAGGGCTTGGACCACCGACGTCATACGGTCTGCCCTCATCAGTTGAGGCGTTGTGAACGCCCGTATAACAATGATGCATTCAGGTTTGCTTCGCAACGGCTCTTTAGAGCCGGCATAGGATTTGATATTCTGTAAGTCCTCGGATTACCATGAGTGGCGAGTGGGTGGCCCTTAGGGAGGACGACGGGAGAGCGTATCTGCTAAGGCGCTCACCCGGCGAGGTCAAGGTCAAGGGACTTGGAAGATTTGATGCTGAGGAGCTACTAGATGGCTACTCGATTGGCGATAGGATTACTGTTGGGCAGAAATCGCTTACCATTGTTGATCCCTCATTGCCAGAGGCTCGCAGGAATATGGCGCGGAGAGCTCAGGTCATAGGTGCAAAGGACTCGGGTTTTCTAATTTCTTGGATGGGCATCGGGGTTGGATCAAGAGTCCTAGAAGGGGGGCACGGTTCTGCAGGACTTGCAATGCATCTAGCTAATGTCATGGGCTCTTCCGGGACCCTGATTTCAGTGGAGTCTCGCCCAGAGCATGCGGAAGTCGGAAGGGCGAATATGGAAAGGCTGTCTGAGATACTGCCTGAATTCCCGGAGTGGCATTTGATAGACGGCGATTTGGTCGAGGTGGGGGCCAGTGTTTCGGATATCTGCGGAGAATTGGATGCATCGATCATAGATGTCGCAGAGCCATGGCTGGTCATACCGATTGTGGAACCCCTTCTGAGGACTGGAGGGAGAATAGCATGCTACTGCCCGACTACATCCCAATTGGAGAAATCATGGGAAGTTGCCCAAGAAAATGGATTAGTCGTAGAATGGGCCGGAGAGATGATTGAGAGGAGGTGGGTCAAGGCCAGTAAGGGAGGAGTCAGGCCCGGTAATACCCCCATTGGCCATACGGCGCTATTGCTGATAGCAGCTAAGGTCGCCACTTCTGGGGAAGAATGAGCACCGTTGATAACACGAACCTGTTGCGAGGGGCATGCGAGACAGCGAGTCATGGGAGCCGACATCCTACAGGACCCATACGATTGGGCAGGTTTCCGGGAATGGAGCATCGATGGTAGGCTCAGAGGTCACAATTGCGGGATACGCGGAAACCGTCAGAGGGCGAGGGGCGATTTGTTTCCTGATGCTTCGAGATGGCACAGGGCATATCCAGGCTTTCCTCAAGAAAGACAATATGGACGAGGGTTCATTCGAATCTATCCAGTCGGCTTCACGCGAATCGACGATTCAGGTCACGGGGACAGTTGCCCAGAAAAGGCCGCCTAGGGTCGCTGAAGGAGAGCCTGTTCCTCCTCCTGAATACGAAGTCAACGTTTCCTCTGGTACGATACTCGCAGAGGCTGCTGCTCCGCTCCCAGTCGGAGTTACCGACGATGTCCAAGTGGGACTGGATGTAAGGCTGGACAATAGGCACCTAGACCTCAGGAGGGCTCATGTGAACGCGATGTTCCAGCTCAGATCAAAGGTCCTACAGTATGGCAGGGACCACCTAATCAAGGAGGGTTTCCAAGAGATCAACAGCCCGAAGATCATCGCTGCAGCTGCCGAAGGTGGAACTAACTTGTTCCCGATGAAATACTTCGAGACAGAGGCATACCTTTCACAGAGTCCGCAGTTGTACAAACAACTGGCAGTCCTAGGGGGACTCGAGAGGGTTTTCGAAATCGGCCCCGCATTCAGAGCAGAGAAGCACGACACTTACCGCCATCTGAATGAGTTCATTTCTTTCGACATCGAAGGCGCATGGATGGACGATGAGGACGTGATGGGCGTTCAAGAGAGAATGATACATCACATCTGGACAGAGGTTTCGAATAACGATCAAGACCTAATGGGTGTCATCAATGAATACAGGGCCAGCCAGGGGCAGGATGCAGTTACCGTTGAAGTTCCAAGTCTCCCATTCCCAAGGATCCCATACTGTGACGCGATAGAGATCGTCAAAGATGGAGGGGGCGAGATAGAGTGGGGCGATGACATTGAGAGCCACCACTGTGACCTGATTGCGGCAAAATATCCGGGTTTCCACTTCCTCCCCAGATGGCCCATGGCGATGAAGCCATTCTACATCCATCACAAGGAGGAAGAGAGGGGCACTACAGGCGGTCAACTCAGCAGGGGCTTCGATCTCAATTTTGGCCGGGATGAGATGACAAGCGGCGGTGCGAGAGAGCATCGGGTGGATGTCCTAGAGCAGAACCTCAGGAACATGGGACTCGAACCTGAAGACTTCGCGTTCTACACGGATGGATTCCGATATGGAGCTCCCCCTCATGCGGGCTGGGGCCTCGGAGTGGCCAGATTGCTGATGGTCTTGACAGGGGCCGGCAATGTGCGAGAGGTAGTCCTATTCCCCCGAGACAGAAGTCGTGTTACCCCCTGATTTGGTGATATAATGGGCAGTGAGCTCCTGAAGTCCGAAGAACTGATGGAATGGGAAAGTAGGAAGAGAGCCAGATTCGTGAATAGCGTTAGTGGATTCAAGAGTGCGACTCTGATAGGCACTCATCATCCCGAATTTGGATACAACCTTTCCATAGTGTCCTCTGTCGTCCACCTAGGGTCGACCCCACCGATGATGGGATTCGTACTAAGGCCGCCCGGCAAGGACTCCCATACCTACAAGAATATCAAGTCCACAGGAATCTGCACTTTCAGTCACGTTAACGAGGGCATAATCGAGGAGTCCCACCAGACTAGTGCTAGATACCCCCGAGGGTGTAGCGAGTTTGGTGAGGTCGGACTGACGCCCAGGATGGTGAGTGGGTGGATGGCCCCCTGTGTTGAGGAATCCAAAGTAAAAATGGGGTTGAGCCTAGTTGAGGATACTGAGTTGGTCAATGGTTGCCGATTCATTACTTGTGCAGTGGAGTGGTTCGAGGTAGAATCTGGAGGATTTTGTGATGATGGTTATGTCGATCTGCATGGCCTTGGAGGAGTCTCTATTTCCGGCCTCGACGGATACCATAGGACTCCCGGGATTTCCAGATTATCATATGCCAAGACAGGGCAGGAAATAGAAAAAATAGAAGATTTTCACAAGGGATGGAGTGAATAAGTGCTAAATTCTCCATATTTCGATCTGCACGAAGGACCGAAAACAACGGGTATCTATGACCCCTCCGTGGAATGATAGACATGGTCAAGCCGAGGTTCGCATTTCTACTTCTGAAGGAGCACCCGTACGGCAGGGAAATGCTTCAGCAGATTCTCTCAGAGGGTTTCGTACCTGAAGTAATTATCGAGGAGGACTCCCCGATAGGGGACGAGGAGAGGGAGAAATTCCTGAAAAGGATTGAGGGGAACCCAATAGCCCCCACCATAGAAGAACAAGCCATGGAGAATGGAATTCCGGTAGAGACTGTTGAGATTCACAAATCCCCTCAGGTGATGCCCCTCCTGGAAGGTTTTGATCTTGATTTGATCGTATTCGGGGGAACTAGGATAATCAGAGGTGAAATTCTGGACTACCCGCACCATGGAGTTGTGAATTCTCACCCCGGACTTCTACCAGACTGCAGAGGTTCGGCATCTCCAGCATGGTCTGTTTACCACGACATAAGAATCGGCTCCACATGTCATTTCTGCGATAATGGAATAGATACGGGAGAGATACTCCTGAAGCGTGAAGTCCCGGTTAAGAGGGGTATGAATTATGAGGATCTCTGCTATGAGACACTAGTTCTTTCGGGAATTCTGATGAAGGAAGCACTGATGGCCTATGACGAAGGACGGTGGTCTGATATGCGGCAACCCCAGGGGGAGAGTGAGTATCCGACATTCAGAAATGCTCCCGAAGAGATTCTAGAGGCGGTCAGGGAGAAGTTGGAAAGGCAGTCGTATGCACATTACATAGATTAGGTGAAAATATGAGTGATGATTTATTGAGAGTCGGGTTTCCATTTGCAGAAGACGTACTGGAGGGGCAGACCGCCCTAGTTTGCGGTGCCTCGAAGGGAATAGGGCGTTCCTGTGCCCTGATGCTCGCTCGAGCGGGTGCTCGGGTGATCGCCTGCGCTCGCTCCCAGGGCGGCCTCGATTCGTTGATTGCAGAAATGCACGGAGATGGACACGAGGCTTTGATAATCGATCTTGAGGACATAGAGGCCGTCAGAGGCGCCTTTTCCCGCAGGACGGAAGACATACAAATTCTGATCAACAATTCAGGGGGGCCTCCGGGAGGGGCCTTGCTTGAGAATACCCTAGAGGACTTTGAGGGGCCATTTCGTAGACACCTTCACGCTGCTCACACGCTGGTGCAGATGCTCTCCCCCGGAATGAAAAATGCAGGTAGCGGTAGGATTGTCAACATCATTTCAACATCGGTACGCGAGCCGATCGATAACATCGGACTCTCGAATACACTCAGAGGGGCCATGGCATCATGGTCGAAATCACTGTCTCGAGAACTGGACCCATGCATTACCATCAACAACATCCTGCCTGGATTCACTAATACCGACAGGCTTGGCTCACTTGCGGGTTCTATCTCTCAGAATACTGGTAAGTCGGTGAAAGATGTCCGCGAGAATTGGATGAGTTCAGTCCCTATTCAACGACTTATTGATCCACTCGAGACGGCAACTGCTGTAACGTTCCTTTGTTTGCCGAGCAGCGGGGGAATTAGAGGAGTTTCTTTGGCGGTTGATGGCGGAAGAATGCGATCCATCTAAGGATTG
>CEWB01101044.1_pt1 | contig 23561 bp, 19 predicted proteins | sample 530831 | NCBI WGS metagenome assembly CEWB01 (sample SAMEA2621013, study PRJEB7988) | marine metagenome | biome: marine biome (ENVO:00000447); feature: surface water layer (ENVO:00002042); material: "saline water (ENVO:00002010), including plankton (ENVO:xxxxxxxx)" | depth 5 m | reverse complement strand
TGGTATAAAACTAGAAGATGATTTTTGATCAAAATAATTAATTTTCTTTCCAGAATGTTTCTGGTGATTTTTCAAGTCAAAATCAGTTCTTGAGTGTATTCCCTCTAACTCTTTAAATCCCATAGGAAAATTAAACTCAATATCACAAGCTGCGTTTGCATAATGTGCTAAGTTTTCATGGTCATGAAACTTATATAAGTTTTCTCCAAGACCTAGAGCATTATGCCACTTCATTCTTTTGTTTTTCCATTCTTCATACCACTTCATTTCACTACCTGGCTCAACAAAAAATTGCATCTCCATTTGTTCAAACTCTCTCATTCTAAATATAAATTGTCTAGCAATTATTTCATTTCTAAATGCTTTCCCAATTTGAGCAATTCCAAAAGGAATTTTAACTCTTGTAGAATTAACTACATTTAAAAAATTTAAAAATATTCCCTGAGCTGTTTCGGGACGAAGAAATATCTTTTTTGAAGACTCAGATGTAGAACCAATCTCCGTAGAGAACATCAAATTAAACTGCTTTACATCCGTCCAGTTTGAGGTACCTGAAACTGGATCATTGATATTTAAATCACCAATAAGACCCCTAAGTCCCTTAAGATCATTATCCTTAAGAAAACCATTCATTTTAGATGATATTTCGTTTACCTGTGAAATATACTTTTTTACTCTTTCATTAGTATCTCTATATACCTTTTCATCAAATTTTTCACCAAATCTCTTCTTTGCCTTAGCAATTTCTTTATCTATTTTAGTGTTTACTTTTGCTATATACTCTTCTATCAAAACATCAGCCCTGTACCTTTTCTTAGAATCTTTATTGTCAATTAAGGGGTCATTAAAAGCATCTATATGACCAGAAGCTTTCCATGTAGTAGGTTCCATAAATACTGCTGAATCAATTCCAACTATATTATCATGAAGTTGAGTCATAGATTTCCACCAAAACTCTTTAAGATTATTTTTTAGTTCACTTCCATAAGGACCATAATCATATACAGCACTTAATCCATCATATATTTCACTAGATTGAAATATAAAGCCATTTGCTTTAGAGTGAGATATTACTTTTTTTAAGAAATCATTACTATCCATTTGGCAAATATACCTTTACAATTTTTTTAAAACTAACTATCAAATCTTAATGTTAACTTATCTAGACTATTAACAGAGCCTATGAAAGTAATTATATCATCTTTCAAAAGTCTCGTGTAGCCATGGCTAAGTATTATTTCATCATTTCTTTTAATTGATAACATTAGAACATCTTGAGGAAGCTTAAGGTCTCTAAGTAAAGATCCTGAAATTTTATTATTTAATAATCTTAAATCTCTTATCTCTTTATCCTTCTCCTCTCCTAAAAAAAGAGCGGTTCCCTGAGGTGACTTTACATACTGGTCTATAAGATTAACTATAGCATCCGAGGGATGTATTATTTTTACTTTATAATTCAAAAAAATATCAGCTTTTAAATGATCATTAATCCTAACTATTACATTTTTATTTCCATATGTTGAAAAAGAAAGATCACATATCTCTTCATTTACATTATCAGAACAAAAACATATTACTGAATCAGAATTCAAGTAATCAATTGAGTCAAAATTATATTTATCTACATCATTAATTCTTTGGTGACCAATTCCTTTAGGTATTTTAATTGATGGCTGATTTTCAAAAGAAATAATATCAACTAAATAACTTCTAGACTTTAAAATTAGAGCTATTGAAATACTTTGGGGTTCTAACCCAAAGATTAGAACTCTCTTTTTCTCAGATAAAATTATTTTTTCTCTTTTGTTTGTCTCTTTTAGATAATTTAGAGCCCATTTGAAAAAAGTTGGACCTAAAAACTGACTTATAATGATTGATGAAACTAAAATCAATGAAATTTGATTTATAATTTCGTTTGGCCAATAATTAAATTCTTGTTGAAAAATTTGAATTAAACCTAGAGAGACTCCTGCTTGAGTTATATGAGGAGTCCATCCCAATATTTTATAATTAAAATCATCTTTAGCAAGAACTCCTCCAATATATGCTGAAATAAAAAGAGAGATTAATCTTAGAACAAAAAATAATAAAGCAAGTTCAAAAATATCTAGTAATAATAGGATATCTAGACTAGCTCCAACTAAAGTAAAAAAAATAACATATATATATTTTCCAGAAACTTGTACAAAGTCTAAAAACTCCAACCTTTTATCTGTTCTATTAATAATATAGATTCCTGCAACCATACAAATAAGCAATGGTTCAAATATTATTTCTTTTCCAATTAATGTAATTGATATTTCTCTTATAAAAGAAACAAATAAGAAAGAGGAAAATCCAATCAGAATTAATAAAAAATATTTAACATATTTTTTTATACTAATACTTAAATAGTTGTTTATAAATATCCCATAGACTATTCCTAAACCAATTGAAAAAATAATTTCAAAAATAATTATTATGATATTATAGAACTGAAAGGTTCCTGAATCTATAGACTTTATAAGAGAAAAAACTATTGCAAAAAGCAGAATTACTCCAAAATCTGACAAGCACAATACACCCATAGAAGTAGAAGTAAACTTTCCTTTTGCTTTTAAATCATTAATTACAGCTATTGCAGAGGCAGGAGAACGAGCAACAAAAATAGATGCAGAAAGAAGTGAAATATAAAATTTTATAGTTGGACTAACATCTTCAAAATATGGGATAGTAACTAAAGCAAATCCCACTAGACAAAAACCAATTAAAAAAGTAATGAAAATACTACTTAAAGTATTCCATTTAATACTTTTAAAACTGTCTTGAATTTCTTTAAAAAAAAGTTCAGATCCTGCTGCAAAGGCAATAAATCCCAGTGAGAGGTCAAACAAAAATTTTAAATTATTAATAGCAAATTTATCAATTATATTCAAAGAGCTTGGGCCAACTAAAACACCAAACACAATTAAACCTGTAACAGTGGGAAGACCAATTTTTTTAAAATAACCACCTAAATGAAATGAAGAAATACATATAATAAAATATGTAATGAGGAATATTATTGAGTCAGAAGAAAAATTATTAAAAAATTCCAATAGATTACAATCTTAGACACAAAGGTACAAAATAAGACAATATATTATGATCAAGAAAATATGTGTTTTTTGTGGATCAAGTAAACCAAAAAATAACTCTAAAATTGAAAAAGAGGTAAACCAAATGATTAAAATAGTTTTTAGCAAAAAACTTGAATTAATCTATGGTGGAGCAAACATTGGCTTAATGGGACAAATATCAAATAATCTAATTCGATTAGGAGGAAAAGTAACTGGTGTAATTCCTAAAATTTTATCAAAAAAAGAAATAATAAATAAAAACATATCAAAACTTATAATAGTTGAAGATATGCACGAAAGAAAAAAAACCATGTATGATTTGAGTGATGCATTTATAGTTCTTCCTGGTGGAATTGGGACATTAGAAGAATTTGCTGAAGTAGTTACTTGGAAGGTATTAGGTATTCAAAATAAAAAAATTTTTATAATTAATATCGATGGTTACTATGACTTTTTATTGAAACAATTTAATGTAATGAAAGACAATGATTTTCTATATACAGATATATTTCAAGAAATTATTATAATTAATAAAATAGAAGAGCTCAAAAAACATTTATAGTTTACCCTAGGAAAGAAATTAAAACCCCAGCCGCTACTGCTGAGCCAATAACTCCAGATATATTACTAGCCATAGCATAATGCATCAAATGATTATTTGGATCATGCTTAAGTGCAATATCATTAGCAACTCTACTAGCCATAGGGACAGCACTTAATCCGGTTGCACCAATTAGAGGGTTAATTTTTTTATTTGTAAATAAATTGAATAATTTAACAGCAAAAATCCCCCCTGTTATTGAAATAACAAATGCTAACAATCCCCCAATAATAATTCCTAAAGTTTGAATATTTAAAAATGAAATTGGTGTCATAGTTGCGCCTATTGATAAACCAAGAAATACAGTACTTGTATTTAAAATATTATCAGATGCTGCTTTGGATAACCTAGCTGTACTTGATCCAATTTCTTTTATCAGGTTACCGAACATTAAAAAACCAATAAGTGGTGTTGATGAAGGAACAATCAACGATACCACAAGTGTCATTAGAATAGGAAATATAATCTTAATTGAATCTAAATTTTTTATTTCATCTTTGGCTCTACTATTTTCATCTTGCTCTTTCATATTAATTAATATTTCATTTTTTGAAATAGTAAACTTTACTATAAAAGGAATTATTACCGGAACCAATGCCATATAGGAATAGGCAGCTATTGCAATTGGAGCAAGAAGATGAGGTGCTAAAATTATTGATGTATAAATTGCAGTAGGGCCATCAGCTCCACCTATAATTGCAAGAGATGCAGCCTCTTGATTTGTAAACCCAAGGAGAGACGCAACAATTAAAACAGAAAAAATTCCTATTTGTGCTGCTGCTCCAAAAAACACAAGTCTCAAATTTTTTAACATTGGACCAAAATCTGTTAAAGCTCCTACGCCCATAAAAATTAAGGGTGGTAAAAAACCTGTCTTGATCAATGAATAATATAAGAAATTTATTATTCCATAATCTTGAGCTATTTTTATTAATCCAATAGACTCATCTAATTTAACAACACCTAAATTAGAGCCTGGGATATTTGAGATTAGAACACCAAAAGCTATTGGAACTAAAAGTAAGGGTTCATATTTCTTTACTATACCTAGATATAGTAAAAAACAAGCAATAAATATCATTATTAAATAACTGGGCTGATTTATAAGCTCATTATAACTTGTCATCTCAATTATTTTTTGAAAAATTTCCATAATACTAATTTATAATAAATAAAATATCATCATCAAATACATCGTCACCTTCATTAAAGCAAATCTTAATAATCTTTCCAGAATACTCAGATTTAATAGCATTGATTACTTTCATTGACTCTATATAACAAATAACATCTCCCTTCTTTATATTATCATTTACTTTAATAGCTACATCTTTTGGGTCTTTAGTCAAAAACACTCTTCCTTCAATAGGAGATAAAATCTTTTTTCCTGGCGGATTATTTATGGTTGAGTCGTTTTTTTCTTCATTAATATATTCTACTTCGAAACGAGTACCTTGAATTGTGACAATCTCTTTTTTAATTTGCGAAGGGATAGATTCTTCGGACTTATTATTCTTTTTTTCCGAAATTTCATTAGCTAATTTTTTCTTTGCAGCACCAGATTTATAATCAATATATTGGGTTTTATGTAAAGAAAATTCCAACAATTCTTCTTCGTCTTTTCCAAGCTCCCAACCCTTTTCTTTCATCTCCTCTCTATTTTTATCAAGTATATTTTCTACTAATTCATGAGGAACACCTTCATAAAAAGTTTTATTTAATTCCTTTGATAAGCTAATAATCTCATCACCTAATTTACCAGGAAGTTGACCTGATTTACCAAGTAACATATCCCAGGTGTTATCATCTATTAGGCTCCACCTATTTTTTCCTTTAATATTATTTAGAACATTTACTATTGCAACATTCTTAACATATTGACTGTAGGGTGTAACTAATGGTGGATAACCAAGAACTGGCCAAATAAAATTAACCTCATCAAGTAATTTTGTAAAAAGATTATCTATACTAATCTCCTTTTTATTGTTTTTTTGTAACCATTTATTAATACTCGTATGACTTTTCTCTAAATCATTCATCAAGCTACCCATCATACCTCCAGGTAGTCCCGAATCTATCAATAATGAATTCATCAATCTATTTCTTGGGTTTATATAATAACCTAAAAACTCATCTATAAATTCTTGAGTTAATTTCTTTACTTCCATATATGATTTTCTATCATAGTCTTTAATTAAAAAGCCATCATCTTTTAAAATCTCATGAATAGTTAATAAATCAGCATGAGTAGTCCCCCATGAAAGCGGTTCCATTGCTACATCAATTATATCAGCTCCTGCTCTAGCTACTTCTAATGATGATGCTACAGAAAATCCTGGACCAGAATGCCCATGATATTGAATAATAATATTTGGTTTATATTTTTTTATACCCTTTACTATTTTACCTAGTGACGATGGTCTTCCAATTCCAGCCATATCCTTAATTGCAATTTCATCAGTGCCTAAGTCAATTAACTGCTTAGCTAGGTTAATATAATAATCTACTGTATGAATCTTTGAGTGAGTTATACATAAACATGATTGAGAAATCATTCCTGCTTCTTTTGCATAATCAATTGAAAGTTTTAGGTTCCTTATATCATTTAATCCATCGAAAGATCTGGCAATATCAGTTCCTTGCTTCTTCTTTACTTTAAACATTAGCTTTCTAACATCTTTTGGGACAGGGAACATACTTAATGCATTTAATCCCCTCTCTAACATTTGAGTTTGAATTCCTGCATCATTAAATGGCTTAGTCCACTTTCTTAAGACATCATTTGGATTTTCTCCAGCTAGGAGTTGAATTTGTTCAAAACCACCTCCATTGGTCTCAATACGATCCCAACATCCCATATTAATAATTGGAGAAGCTATTTTAACTAATTGTTTACCATTTGGCATATATTTTCCAGAAGATTGCCACATATCTCTGTAAACCAGACAAAGCTTTATTTCTCTAGACATTTAATCTAACTTTTTAAAATTTAAAACTTTACCTTTTCCATTAGAAACATGATGAATTTTTTCATGAATAAGCTTTTCAATATCATCATTCTTGTTTTGTTTTTCATCAGAAAATGAATTGAAATATTTTATTATTATTTTTCCTAAAAAAAAGACAAGAAATAAAACAAAGAAAACTGTAATCATTCCGTTAATAAGTAAACTTATAAGTAGAGTTACATTGGAAGTACTTTCCATCAGATAAAAATATTTTTGTGGTTTGTGTTAGTTAGCAAAAATATGAACTAAATTATTGAAACTTTTATTAATAATAGACTATTTACAGATAAATGAATATTACAAAAGTTGAATCAAATAGAGATAAGAAAACCTTTATAGAAGTCCCTCTTAAAATTTATAAAAACGACAAAAATTGGATTAGACCACTTGATAAAGATATAAATTCTGTTTTTAGTAAAGGGAAAAACAAAGCTTACAGAAATGGGGAAGCCAGGCGTTGGCTATTAACAGATAATGGAGAAATTATAGGAAGAATTGCTGCTTTTTATTCAAGTAAAACTGCTGAAGACAAAGGATTAAAGATTGGTGGATGTGGTTTTTTTGAATGTATTAATAATCAAGAAGCTGCCAATCTGTTATTTGATACTGCTAAAAATTGGCTGGAAGATAAGGGGTATCATTCTATGGACGGACCAATAAATTTTGGAGAGAGAGACAAGTGGTGGGGATGTTTATTTAAAGGCTTTGAAATAGACCCAAACTACCAACAAAATTATGGAAAAGATTATTATCCAAAATTATTTGAAAATTATGGTTTTAAAGTTCTATTTAAACAGCTTACATTCTTCAAAAAAGTAAAAACCCCATTATCAGAGAAGTTAAAATATAAAGCAGAAAGAGCTCTTAAAAACCCTGATTATAATTTTAGAATGTTAGAAAAGAAAAATATAGATAAGTATATTTCGGATTTCATGAAAATTTATAATGAAGCTTGGGCAAAATATCCAGGTGTGTCTGCTTTAAAATTAGCACAGGCTAAATCTATATTCAATCAGCTCAAACCAATTTTAGATGAAAAAATATTGTGGTTTGCTTACGAAAAAGAGGACCCTATTGGGTTTTTTATTTGTATTCCTGAGATGAATCAAATCTTTAAATATGTAAATGGTAAACTTGATTTAATAGGTAAAATCAAAACATACTATCATTTAAAAATAAAAAAATCATGTAAAAAAATTATTGGATTAGTTTTTGGAATTGTTCCTAGGCATCAAGGAAAAGGTGTTGATGGTGCGCTAATAATGGCAAGCAGTAATACTATTCAAAAAGAGTTAGCTTATACTGATATGGAACTGAATTGGATACCTGATTTTAATACGGCGATGATTAAAGTTGCTACTCAGGTTCAGGCTACCAATGAAATTAAGCCTGCAAAAGTTCATCATACATACAGGTATAATTTTGACATATCAATACCCGTTGAAAGAATCGTAAAAAAATAATACTAATTATTTAAGGCTTCAGCTCCACCAACAATCTCTAATATTTCTTTAGTTATTGCAGCCTGTCTAGTACGATTATAGGTAAGTTTTAATTCTTTTAATAACTCTCCTGCATTATCTGTAGCTTGACTCATTGCAGTCATTCTTGATCCCTGCTCAGATGCATTTGATTCTAAAACTGCTTTAAGAAATTGAGTTTTTAGAGTTTGTGGAATTAAATTATTTACAATTTTATTTTTATTAGGCTCAAAAATATAATTATTGTTTACTTCACTTTTTTCTCTTTCAACAGGAATTACAGGTAAGAAATTATCAACAACACTTTTTTGTACTGCTACATTTTTAAATTCATTATATATTATTGAAATCTTATCATACTTAGAGTTCAAAAATGAAGACATAATATAATCACAAATCTCAGAAGATTTTTCATAATCAAATCCATTTAAGGATTGCCAGTAGTCTAGAATTAAATTGTATTCAGATTTTTTGAAAAGATCATGAGCCTTCTTACCAATTGGAAGTACTGTAATATTTTTAGTTTTAATGTTTTCACAAAACAAAGTAAATTGCTTAATTAAATTACTATTAAAGCTTCCACATAATCCTTTATCAGAACTAATTATAACTACTAAAACGTTTTTTATATCTTTTTCTACAAATAGATTATTATTAACAGATCCAGATAAATTAGAAAGTATTTCATTTAATTTTTTTGAATATGGCCTTAATTGTAACACTCTGTCTTGCGCTTTTTTTAACTTGGCTGCAGCAACCATCTTCATAGCCTTAGTTAGCTGTTGAGTAGACTTTACTGACCCTATTCGATTTTTAACTTCCTTTATGCTTGGCATGTAATACTATTTATAATTTTTAGCAATATCTTTTGCAGAGTCTTCAAGGGTTTTCAAACTTTTATCATTGTATACACCACTTGCTAAATCATCTAAAACCTTTTTGCATTTTGTATTTACATGTTGTAAAAATTCTTCTTCTAACTTTGATACTTTACTTAAATCAACACCATCAAAAAAACCATTAGATGAACAATATATTACAGCAACTTGTTCTTCAACTCTAAGAGGAGAATATTGAGGCTGTTTTAGAATTTCCTGATTAATTTGACCTCTATCAATAATTAACTGTGTTGCAGCATCAAGGTCAGAACCAAACTTAGAGAATGCCTCTAGCTCCCTAAAAGCTGCTTGATCTAATTTTAATGTACCAGCAATCTTCTTCATTGACTTAATTTGAGCAGAACCTCCAACTCTTGAAACAGAAATTCCAACATTAATTGCAGGTCTTATACCAGAATTAAATAAGTTAGATTCTAAAAAGATCTGACCATCCGTAATAGAAATAACATTAGTAGGAATATATGCAGATACGTCACCTTCTTGAGTTTCAATAATAGGTAATGCTGTCAATGAACCTCCACCTTTAACTTGACCTTTAAGAGAATCCGGTAAATCATTCATCTCTGATGCAAGTTTATCATCATTTATTATTTTGGCTGATCTCTCAAGGAGTCTTGAGTGTAAATAAAAAACATCACCTGGGTAAGCTTCCCTTCCCGGAGGTCTCCTTAAAAGAAGAGATACCTCTCTATAAGATACCGCTTGTTTTGATAAGTCATCAAATATTACTAGAGCAGGACGACCAGTATCTCTAAAGTACTCACCAATTGCAGCACCTGCAAATGGAGCAAAAAACTGCATTGGGGCTGGAGCAGATGATGGAGAAGAAACAACTGTTGTATAAGGTAAGGCTCCATTTTTTTCTAAAATATTAGTTACTTGAGCAACGGTTGAAGCTTTTTGACCACATGCAACATAAATACAGTAAACAGGTTCACCTTTATCATAAAATTCTTTTTGATTTAGTATAGTGTCAATAGCTACAGCAGTTTTTCCTGTTTGTCTATCTCCAATTATTAACTCTCTTTGTCCCCTACCTATTGGAATCATAGAGTCAATAGCTTTAATACCAGTTTGTAAGGGTTCATTTACTGGTTGTCTGTAGATAACTCCAGGGGCTTTTCTTTCTAGTGGCATAGAAAAAACTTTCCCTTTAATTTCTCCCTTGCCATCTATTGGGTTACCTAATGTATCAAGAACTCTTCCACAGACTCCTTCTCCTACATTTATTGAAGCAATTTCTCCGGATCTTTTTACAGTATCACCCTCCTTTATATTACTAGAATCACCCATTAAAACAGCACCTACATTATCTTCTTCTAAATTCAATACTAATCCTTTAACTCCTCCACCAAATTCTAAAAGCTCACCCGCTTTAGCATTTGATAATCCATATATTCTAGCAACACCATCACCTACCTGCAAAATGGTACCTACTTCTTCTAATTCTGATTCTGATTTGAAATTTGATAGTTGGTCTCTAATTATAGAAGAAACCTCATCAGGTCTAATATTTGACATTATTTTATTTTTAGTTGTTTATTAATTTTTTTCTTAATTCATTTAATTTGTTTGAAACTGTACAATCAATCATTTTGTCTCCAATTTTTAAATTGAAACCGCCAATGATATTTTCATCTACGGCATTTACCAATGATATTTTCTTTTTTGTTAGTTTCTCAGCAAAATCCTTTACTACTTCTAGAGTTTTATCATCTAAGCTAAAAGTAGAAGTAATAAGTGACTCTTCTATATTCTTATGAGTATTATATAATTCCTTAAACTTTTTTAGAATAGACTCAATTAAATTATCTCTTTTTCTAGATATCAAATTGAGTAATAGATTTAACGTGTTTTCATTTACTTTTCCTTTAAATATTTTATTAGTAATATCTAATTTATGATTTATAGGAATAATAGGGCTAAGGTATAGATTTGAAATTTCTCTAGATTCATCAAAAGATTTACAAACCATATCGATATCTGCTTTAACTATATCAAGTACTTTTTTCTCTATAGATAAAGTTAATAGGGATTTGGCATATCTTACTGAAGCTCTAGTGTTTTGCATTTTTAATTTTTAATTTCCTTAATCAAATCTTCAACATACTTCTTTTGAGAAGAGTCTTTACTTAAATCCTTTTTGATTACTTTCTCAGCAATATCAATTGAAAGTTCAGCAAGTGTGTTTTTAACATCATTCATGGCCTTGTTTTTTTCTGACTCTATAACTTTTTTAGCATCAGAAATTATTTTATCTGCCATTTCTTTAGCACTTCCCTTAGCATCATCTTTCATTGAGTTTGATAACTTTTTAGCTTCAGAAAGAATTTTTTCTCTTTCTTTTCTAGCTTCAGAAAGTAAATCTTCATTCTTTTTTTGAATGTTTACTAATTCTTCCTCAGCCTTCTTTGCCGAATCTAAAGAATCTTCAATAAATTTTTCTCTTTCCTTAAGGGAATCAGTTATAGGCTTCCAAGCATACTTTGTTAAAACAAAAAGTAACAATAGAAAAATGACACCTTGCCAAAAGATTAAACCAATTCCTGGTGTTAGAAGTTCCATAATTTTATTTTTTAATTAATCTTATTGGAACAATACTAAAAGAGCAACTAATGCACCTACTAATGCAATTACCTCAACTAGTGCGGCAATAATAAGCATAGTAGTGAAAATTTTTGGTTGAGCATCTGGCTGTCTTGCAATCGCAGTCATAGCATTTGCACCAATTAATCCGATACCAATACCCGCTCCAATTGTAGTCAATCCAACTCCAATAGCAGCTAAACCAATGTCTAATAATAGAAAACTAAGCATAATTTTTAAATTTAAAATTTAACATAATAATATTTTAATGATCATCTTCAATAGCTAAACCAATATATACTGAGGAAAACATAGTGAAGACATAAGCTTGAATGCCAGCAACCATTAGCTCGACAAGATTAAGCCCAACAACAAATAAGGAGCTGAATATCCCAACACCATAACTTTGAAAAATAAATATAAGACCAATAAAACTTAGGAGAACAATATGACCAGCAGTGATGGCTGCAAATAGCCTTATCATCAATGATATGGGTTTTGAGAATACACCTATAAGTTCTATTGGAAGTATGATAACTCTCATTATCAATGGTATTCCTGGTGTCCAAAAAATATGTTTCCAGTAATGACTATTTCCCGAAAAATTTGTTATTAAAAAAGTAAATATTGCAAGTGTCATTGTCACAGCTATATTTCCAGTTAAATTGGCAGCAGCTGGAAGTAATCCGAGCACATTACCAAAAAAAATGAAAAAGAAAAGGGTTAACATATATGGTAAATACTTTTCGTAATTATGACCAATATTAGGTTTTACTATATCGTCTCGAACAAATATAATTAAAGGCTCAAAAACAGACTGAATCCCTTTAGGAACTGAATTTTTAACTGAATATCCCCTTGCTACTGAAATAAAAATCAATATCATAAGTAAGGATGTCATTATTAAAAAGGCAACATTTTTTGTAATAGAGAGATCAATAAAAAATAAACTTTTATCAACAGATTTTAATTTACCATGGTCATAAATAAAACCATTATATCCCTCTGGTAAAGGGTCATGATTTTCATCAAATAAATTCGAAGAAGAAAAAGACATAAGACCACTCTCTTCAGTATATATAATAATAGGTAGTGGAATTGTTAGCCCATGAAAAACCTCATACTGATAATCATCAAGGACATGATGCATTATCATCTCTCCCATATTGAACTCCGTGTCATCTTTTTTTTCCGCAGAAAAAGCAAAAAAATTCATGCTTAATAACGAAATAAAAATAAGTGCTGAAATTAAACGTTTAGGCGTCATCTGTTATTTAATATGATGCAAATTTAATAATAGAATTGTTATTTCAAATATTATAAATAATAAATACACGGATAAAAAATTTAATATGAAAATCAGCAAACTTTCTCCTCCAAAATATTGAAAAAATAATATAAAAATTAGAGAGAAAAAGATTCTAAAGAATGTAGAAATGATGATATTGACTATGGTGTTATTTTTATTAAGAGACTTATTTAAAAATTTAAATATTATATCAATAAGGATATTAAATATGACAATATATAATATATACCTGTGAATAAAATTAGCATCTAGTATAAATAACATAGAAGTAATAGCAAATACCAATGAATAAAATAAAAGATGTGATCTATAAAACAATGTCACTTAGCTTCTTTTTTATATACCAAATAAAGTGTTATCAAAAATCCAATTATTGGGAATGTAAGAGTTAAAATTCCAATTTTTTTTAAAATATACTTATCAGCCAAGTAACCTGATACCACAAAAAACAAAATCGTAAAGAAAAACTGAAAACTTAAGTTTAGGTATTTGTAATATTTTTTTTTATTCATTATCGGAATCGTCATCTCCTTCTATCTCAACTTCTTCTTTTCCCATAGAACATGCCCCATTAAAATTAGCACCAGATTCAATTATAAGATTATTTGTAGAAATATCACCATGAATAGAGGCCGTAGACTTAAGAATAAGCAACTCAGTTACAGTTACTTTACCCGTTACTTTCCCAGCTATTTCAGCATTATCAGCAATAACATTTCCATCTACAACTGATGTTTCTCCGCATGCAACTTTTGATGTTGAAGACAAATCTCCAATTACTTTACCTTCTAACCTAACATTTCCTGATGTATTTAAATTACCCTTCAAGACACTGCCCTCACCTATAATATTATTTGAACCATTGTTATTTTCCACAACTGTATATTTTAATTTTCACAAATTTAATTATAATGAAATAAATTCCGAAGGATTTATAGATTTACCGTTTAACCAAAGTTCAAAATGGAGATGTGGTCCCGTTGACAGTTCACCAGTGTCACCAATTATAGAGATAACTTCCCCTGTTTTAACAATTTGACCTGGCTCGACAAATACCTTAGAGTTGTGTTTATAAACTGATATAAGATTATTAGGATGAATTATACTAATAACGTATCCGCTGTCTTTTGTCCAAGAAGATATTAATACTGTACCATCAAAAACTGACTTTATAGGCTCCTCTTTCTTACATACATAATCAATTCCAAAATGACCATTTGAGGGGTCATAATTTGATGAGACAACTCCAGAGGAAACAGGAGGAATCAGAAGAATATTTTGCTCTGAATCAATAGATCTTATTATTTCGGAGTAAGAAAATTTACTTTCGTACTCCTCTCTAAAAAAAGAATCAATAGCGGAATAATCGTTCGAGGGAGATTGTAACTCTAGACTACTATTTTCAGATTTTTTTTCAATAAACTCATTCTCCCCTCCAGAAAGTATTATCATTATGTTCTCAATATATTGATCTTTAATTTGTGATTCGGATATTAATGAGTCAATAGAGCTAGATAGTTTTATTAACTCTTCATTTGCCTTCTTCTCAACATATCTAGGGTCAAACCACTTACTCAAAATTGTGGTTGACATAAAGAAAGAAAGAGAAAATATCATTAAAAGAAAGATTGTGGAATAAATAACTAAACTAATATTAGAGAATTCATAAAGTGAGAGGTCTTTAAAATCTCTTTTATTTCTAAAGATTATTTGAATTCTATTCCTGAACCATTTAATAACTTTATTTCTCAATGTATATTTGATTATTCTTTAAAGTGTAATGTAAAAATAAATATTTAATAGGTACGTTTTACTTATATATAAATAAAATCAATGCAAATAAAAGCTAACTATCTCTTCATTATAATGTTATTATGCTCATGTAATTCAGTTATAAATACAGTATATGATGATACTACAGCGAGATATAACGCATATTTTATTGCTAATGAAGTTATAAGCGAGATAGAAGATGAACTTTTTGAATCAGCTGAATATAATTATGACAGTTTAATTAATCTAACATATGAAATTGATACAAATAAAGTGTCTGGGTTAAAAGAAAAAAAAGATAAAAGTATTCAAAAGCTTTCTATATTGATTCAGAGACACCCAGAGTCTAAATACGTTTACCCTAGTTATGCTTTAATTGGTAAAAGTAGACTTCTTGCTTTAGACATTGGACAGGCAATAACAACATTGAAATATGTAAACTCTAAAACTAATAACTCTATAGCTAAACAAATGTCATTAATTTATCTTATGAGAGCATATACTGAGAGAAGAGATTATTCAGCAGCATTAGAAGTAAATAATTTTTTAAAAAAAATTTCATTAGAAAAGAGCCTAGCAACGGAATATTATTTGAATGCACATTACCTACATAAAAAGGTAAATGATCTCAAAGAAACTCTTAGCACGTTGTTTGAGTTAGAAAAAATTGTTAAGAAAAGAAGACTGATTAATAAAGTTTACTTTGCTATTGGTCAAATATATTTAATTGAAAATCAATACGATATTGCTGGCTCTTATTTTCAAAAATGCCTAAAAAACAACCCTACATTTGAAATGGAATTTAATGCAAAGATATTTTATTTTAAGTCCCTCATAAATTCCCCAGAAGCTGACATTAAAAAATATTTTGAGAAGCTAATCAAAGACAAAAAAAATGAAGACAAACTTGATAGAGTGTATTATGAATTAGGTTTATTTAATTTGAAAAAAGAAAATTATAATGTAGCAATAGATAACTTCAAATTATCTATTTCAGAAAATAAGTCTAGAAGAGAATTATTATACAATTCTTTTAAGAATATAGCTGATATATATTATGATAATTTAACAAATTATAAGTCTTCTAAATTGTATTATGATAGTGCATTAGCTAATATAAATAGAGAAAATAAAGATTATAACTCATTAAAAGAAAAGAGTGATGTACTAACCGAACTAGTTTTCAACCTTGAAATAATTGAAAAAAATGACAGTTTAATTTATTTAACAACAATTCCAGAAAGTGAAGTTTTGAAAATAATTGAAACAAATATCAAAAACAAGGAAAAGAAACAACGGGAAAATAAAATCAAGGATGATTATCAAAACTTCTTAATAGATGAACCTAAAATTATCATTAATTCAGAGAATAAAGGAAGTTGGTATTTTAATAATCCAACTATGGTTAGCTCAGGAAGAAACGAATTTATAAGGAAATGGGGAAACAGGGAACTAACTGATAATTGGAGATTAACCTCTAAAATGAGTTTTTCAATATTAGATGAAAGTAATGAAGAAATAAATAAAGACACTAATAATATTAATGAGTCAGAGGAAGAAAGTAAAATGAGTGCTATAGATGTAATGTCAAGCCTGCCATTTAGTAATGAAGCCAAAAATATACTTTACAAAGAATCAGAGAAAGCATATGTTGCAATAGGTAAAATATATGTGCAAAAATTAGATGAAAAATTAAAAGGCATAAATACCTTTAAAATATTTATAAATCGATTTAAAGATTCAAAATATTATGCTGAGGTCATATACCAATTATATTTAATTGATGATGAAAAAGAAAAATATAAAAACATTATCCTTTCAGAATATAAAGAGACTATTTTCTATAAATTAATTATTAACCCCGATTATGAAGTTGATGAGTTTAGAGAATATAATCTGTTAAGAACTTTATATGGGAACCTCTACAATAAGTTAGTAAATGAAAAAAATAAATCGGTAATAAAAGAAGTAGATTCATTACAAAAGATCTACTTTAAGAATCCTTTCTTTGAAAATATTAATTTACTACGCTCAATTGCATTAGGTAAAAAAGGAGGAAATTTTTCACTACAATTTGAACTAAATAAATTTCTTTTAGCAGCAAAAGAAAGATCAACTATCGACTACGCATCATCTCTTCTAAATTCTGCTAAGACAGTACATGACGATTTTATATTCAGTGGATTACCTACCTTTAAAAATAATGAGGATGAAAAATATTTTTTTATAGTTATAAAAAATAATAACGAAAGTGAAAACATAACTATAAAACTTGATAATAGTATTAAAGGACTGGATAAGAAAAATGACATTTTTTCATTTAAACTTGATGATGAAACTTACTTTGATGCTATCTCAGATAATGATTTAAATTCATTAAAAAAAATCGAAGAAAAATTCAATTCAGATTTAGATATAAAAGAAATAAAAGTAAATGCTAATTTTGTTGTTGGAGAAAAAAACATGAACTTAATTTTTAGATCTAAGAATTTTGGTGAGTTTGTTAAGTTTTATAAAAGATGAATAAATTAAAAACAATTATAAAAAGATTGTGGTTTATATTATTAGCAGGTATAGCTTTTATAATGGTATTTATTATTTCTGTTAACTATAATATCTCTAATCTTTTTGGTGGAATGCCAAGTCTACAAGATTTAGAAAAACCTGAATCAGAACTATCTTCAGAATTATATTCAAGTGACAATATCCTACTCGGAAAATATTTTAGATATAACAGATCTCCAGTAAAATTTGATGAACTGTCAGATGAATTGGTTACAACTCTTTTAGTAACTGAGGATATTAGGTTTTATGAACATTCTGGCATTGACCTTAAGGGTCTTGTAAGGGCAACTTATGGAGTTGTTAAAAACGTTGCCACTTTTGGATCAAGTGGACTTGAAGGTGGTGGCAGCACAATTACTCAACAGCTGGCTAAGAATTTATTTAAAATTAGAAGAGAAAAGAAGGGTAAATTAAGTAATGTTCCCTTTTTAGGATTAATTATATCAAAAGTAAAAGAGTGGATTGTTGCTGTTAAACTTGAGGAGTTCTATACAAAAAAAGAAATTCTTGCAATGTACCTTAACACTGCAGAATATGGGAGCAACTCATATGGAATAAAAGTTGCTGCAAAAACATACTTTGACAAAGACCCATCTGAACTTAATTATAATGAGTCGTCTATAATTGTAGGTCTATTAAATAAACCTACAAAATATAATCCTTTTTTTAATCCGGAAAATGCTACTGAAAAAAGGTCAGAAATATTCTATAATTTATATAAATACAATATTGTAAATAAGACAGAGTATGACTCTTTAATACTTACCAATTTAAACTTAAATTATAAAGTACAAAATCAAAATGTAGGACAGGCAACATATTTCAGAACAGTAGTAAGAAATTATTTAATTAGCTGGGCAAAAGAAAATGGGTATGATCTATTTTCTGACGGATTAAAAATTTATACAACAATAGATAGTAAAATGCAAGAGCATGCAGAGAGGGCGGTAAATGATCAAATGAAGAGACTTCAAAATATTTTTAATGATCACTGGAAAGGAGAAAATCCTTGGATTGATGAGAAGGGGTTTGAGATTAAAGACTTTTTAAAAAATACTATCAAGAGAACCAGATACTTTAAGAATATTCTAAAAAATAATGATAACGACACAATCAAAACTTTTGAAATATTAAATAAAAAGAAAAATATGAGGGTGTTTAGTTGGGATGGAGAGATTGACACAGTCCTGAGTATTATGGATTCTCTAAAATATTATAAAAATTTTCTTCAAGCAGGCTTCGTCTCTATAGAACCGAAAACAGGATATATCAAAGCTTGGGTAGGTGGAATTAATCATAAATATTTTAAGTATGATCATGTAAAACAAGGCAAAAGACAACCGGGATCTACAATTAAGCCCATAGTCTATGCTGCTGCAATTGATAATGGATATTCTCCTTGTTATCCAGTAGTAGATGCTCCTGTAGTTTTTGAGTTACCAGGACAAGACCCCCCATACTGGAGACCAGATAATCATAATGGTAAATGGACAGGTGAGACGATGACCTTAAGAAAGGCAATGGCAAAATCTGTAAATTCAATAACAGCATTTATGACTAAAAAGCTTTCCCCAAAGACAGTCGTTGACTATGCAAAAAAACTAGGAGTACAAAGTAAATTAGATCCTGTTCCTGCAGTTTGTTTAGGTGCTGGTGGTGATGTTTCTTTATTTGATTTAGTTGGGGCATATAGTACATTTATTAATAAGGGAATATGGACAGAACCTTTCTTTATATCAAGAATAGAAGATAAGTATGGTAACTTAATTCAAAACTTCATTCCCACAAAACAAGAAGCTCTTAGTGAGGAAACCGCATATCTTATGCTTCATATGCTCAAAGGGTCAAAAGAAGAAGAAGGTGGAACAGCTAGAGGATTAAATCCAGAATTAACTTTTAATAATGATGTCGGTGCAAAAACAGGAACAACTCAAAACGCATCTGATGGTTGGTTTATTGGAGTAACTCATAATCTTGTTTCAGGCGCTTGGGTCGGTGGTGATGATAGAAGTATACATTTTAGAGACTGGGTTTACGGACAAGGAGCAAGGACAGCGATGCCAATTTGGCAACAGTATATGTTAGATGTCTATGCAGACAATACCCTTAGTATAGATAAAGGGAGGTTTGATAAACCTACAAAAAAAATTAATGTAGAGATTGACTGCTCGGTATATAATAATGAAATAAAATCTGATTCACTAGATATTATTTTGGATAAAATTGATGCCTCCGACATCTTCTAATCAAATGATTAATTTAAAAAAAACTGATCTTCCTAACTCTCCAGGAGTTTATAAATTCTTAAATAAAAACTTAGAGATAATCTATGTAGGAAAATCTAAAAATCTAAAAAAAAGGGTTAAAAGTTATTTCCAAAAACAACAAAACAATAAAATATCCAAAATGGTAAAAGAAATAGTAAAGATTGATTTTGTTATCTCAGATTCAGAACATGATGCTCTTCTTTTAGAAAATAATATGATAAAAGAAAACAAGCCTAAATACAACATATTACTTAGAGATGATAAAACATACCCATATATAGCAATATCTAAAGAAAGGTTTCCAAAGGTTTATACGACAAGAAAAATTAATATAAAAAAAGAAGATGTTTTTGGGCCCTATACTAATGTCAAATCAATGAGAGGAATACTTAGGCTTATTAAAAACTTATATAAAATCAGAAATTGTAACTATGTCCTTAGTGAAGAAAATATTATGAATAAAAAATTTAAAGTCTGTCTAGAGTACCATCTTGGGAACTGTAAGGGACCATGCGAGGAACACCAAGAAGAAGAAGATTATAAAAAAGATATAGAAGAAATAAAAAATATTTTAAATGGAAGAAATATTCAACTTATAAACTCCCTTAAAAATGAAATGAATAGTTTTTCAAAAAACTTGGAGTTTGAAGAAGCTCAAAAAATTAAAGATAAAGTAAATGAACTTGAAACATTCACCTCAAGATCTATTGTAGTAAGTTTTAAAGTAAATAATATTGACGTTATTGGAATAATAGATGATGAAAATTACTATTATGTAAATTATATGAAAATTAATAATGGAATGATTATCACCTCTGAAACAAATAAAATAAAAAAAAACCTAGACTTTGATTTTAGAGAACTTGAGCAAATTATTATTGATTTAAAGTTCAAATATAGAAGTATAAAAAATGATGTGTTATCAAACCTAGATCTTTCAAAAATAATATCAGATGAAATAAAAACATATGTTCCTAAGTCTGGAGATAAGAAAAAACTTATAGACATGAGTCTAAAAAATGTACTTTTCTTTAAAAAAAATCTTTACAATGAGAAGAAAGAAAGAAAAACAAAAAAATTATCAATTTTAGTTGATCTTAAAAATAAGCTAAACCTTAAAAAAATTCCTTTCCACATTGAATGTTTTGATATATCAAATATTCAAGGTGAAAACACAGTGGCATCATTAGTAATGTTTAAGGATGGATACGCTAGCAAAAAGAACTACAGAAAGTTTAAGATAAGAACCGTAGATAAGCCAGATGATTTTGAGTCAATGAGAGAAGTTATTTTCAGAAGGTATTCTAGGGCAATAAAAGAAAAAACTGATCTTCCTGATCTTATAATAATAGACGGAGGTAAGGGGCAATTAAGCTCTACTTGTGAGGTACTTAAGGAATTAAATATTTATAATAAAATGAATGTAATAGGTATAGCGAAAAAACTAGAAGAAATATATTTTCCTAATGATTCAATACCTATTTTATTAAGTAAGAAATCGTCTCATTTAAAACTTATTCAAAACATAAGAAATGAAGCACATAGATTTGCAATAAATTATCACAAAGACTTAAGGAGTAAAAACTTTTTAAAATCTAAACTTGAAGAAATAAAAGGTGTAGGAGAAAACACAAGATCTAAATTAATTAATGAATTTGGATCAATTGAAAATATAATAAAACAAGATATTAATAAATTATCTGAAGTTGTTGGTAAAAAAAAAGCTGGTGATATTATAAAATTTTTTAGAAAAGATCCTAACTAATACTCCCAAAGGTTAGCTTCCCACTCCATAAGATCCTGTTCAACTTTAAAACTAGCCATTATACCTTCTTTCCTAGATCTTGCATATAATTCTGATACTCTTATGTCATCAGCATTAGCAATTTTTACTATAATTCCTTTGAATAATCTTAAAAGAAAAGCGTCTCCAAGATTCTTATGTTGAGCTATATTATTTTCGTTAAACCAGATAGCTCCCTTAGGCATAGACTTAAAAAGATTATAAAGATCAAGAAATCTAAATGAAGCTATAGGTTTCTCAAAACCTGCTGGGTTATAAAAACTATCTCCAGGTAGAAATAATGTTATAGACTGAATATCAAAATAAATTCTAGAATGAATTCTATCAAAATAAAGATCTTCTTTAATTTCAAAAATAGAAAACTCCCTTTTAGGAATATATACAGGACCAACCTCTACTTCTTCAACAGCATCAGCAAATGGATCATCCTCTTCAAATGAAGCAAATGGATCATCTAAATCAAAGCCTTCTTCTTCCTCAATCTCTTCATCAACTTGTTGTATATTCCCAATAAACTCCTCTCTTGACATTACATTACTATCATTAACTGAGTCACTATTGTAAGGTATTAAGACACCTCTTTCAACTGCGTCTATTATTATTTTAGATATCTCTCTATTTCTCGCAAAGAATGGTTTATTTTGTTTCTCTTTAAGATCAACTCTTCTCCAAAGAGTTTTCTTCCACATTAAATAAGATTCATGTACTTGTCTTAAAGATAATGGGTTATAACCATTAGATTCAGACCCTGTAGTTTCCTGAAATGTTACCTGGGAATAGGTCTCATCTACAGATAAAACTGAGAGTAAGAAATAAAGTACAAGAATCTTATTTATTTTTTTCATGATTTTATTTTAAAGGTATAGTTATGTACCTAGGAGCAAAGTTTTTAAATTCCTCAACATCCCCTCTAAAGTTTGCTCTTGCTACTTTTTTTATTTCGATAACAATATTGTCACCCTTTCTTTTACCAGCAAGCTTAGTAAGGTTCACATTTTTATTATTAACCCTTTGCCTTGACACACCCCTACCAGCTCTAACTAAATTAATTTCAGCTTCTCTAACTTGGAATCTTGCGTCTTTTGGTAAGAACTCTGCAAAACTTGCATCAGCAATTGCATCCAAGCTAAAACTAGGAGTGCTAACCGGAATGCCTGTTTTTGCATCTATCTCTTTACCCTTAATCCTTGCCTTAATTTCAGGTGCAGGAATTTGTCTAACTCCAAAAGATTGAGAGCCGATAAAGTTTCCAGCATTACTTACATTTAAGTCAACTTTCTTAGATTTTGGTATGATTGTTACAACACCAGCTTTAGAACCTCTCACAACATCTCCTCCTCTTGCAGAAAAAGTAGGATTGTATTCTGATCCAAGCGCTGGGACATTAACAGTTAATTCATTACCACAATTAAAATATAAAGCTTGAACTGATGCAGACTGAATCTGGATAACAGGTCTAGCAACAAAATATTCTACTGTATCAATAAAAGTTGTGTCTTTACCTCCTGGGAGAGTCACACTAATTGCTCCAACATAACTCTGTTTTGAAAGACCTTCTCTATCATAATTTCCACCTTTGGCAGTAAACTCATAATATCCCCTGCCATTAGAAACCTCTAACGTATCTCCACCAGCTGTCATAGTAGGAACTATAGCAGATGATGCAGCAGATAAGAATAACTGTGTCTTGTATTTAGCTCCAGCAGCAACAACCTTTTGCTCAGGCAATGTTGTTAGGGTGACAACGTCAAACTTTAAATCTGCAGCTCCAACTGAAGCAGCAAGTTTATCAAGAGCTTTAATTTCAAGGTTTATTACATCTGCCTGAAGCTGACTAATTGTAGCAAGACCAGCGCCAGCAGAAGTACCAAATCCAAAGTTTAATGAAGTAAACGAAGGGTCTGTAGGTAAATCATCTTGATAAAGAGAAATTTGGTCTGCATTCTTAGCGAGGTCAGTGACACCAGAGTTTTCATCTCCCAAGTAAACAGAATCCTGAACAAAATCAGAAAATTCATTAAGAAGTTTCTGTAATTCAGCACCAGCTCCTGGTTGTTGTCCGTCATCCTGCATGTAACTGTAAACAAAGTCTATATTTTTATAGCCCTTTATTCCTCCTTTACCGTCTGATCCTCCAGTCTCTTCGACAATAGTGGATTTTATTTCATCC
>CEWB01099094.1_pt1 | contig 24580 bp, 21 predicted proteins | sample 530831 | NCBI WGS metagenome assembly CEWB01 (sample SAMEA2621013, study PRJEB7988) | marine metagenome | biome: marine biome (ENVO:00000447); feature: surface water layer (ENVO:00002042); material: "saline water (ENVO:00002010), including plankton (ENVO:xxxxxxxx)" | depth 5 m | reverse complement strand
TTCAGCCCAGCTGCACTAATCCCCCGAGCATCAAGAATTCACATACTAAGCCCTGTATGGGCCTCTGTTCAATCAAGCATATCAATTCACATTCGAAAGAAAGTTGTGCACGGCCATAGCGATGGGGAAATACCCGGTCCCATTTCGAACCCGGAAGTCAAGCCCATCTGCGTCGATTCCTGTACTGTGGTGCGAGAGCCCACGGGAACGTTCGTCGCTGTGCCTCCTTCTTTCACCCCGGGGTGCCTCGCTCAGGCGAGGCGCCCTGGGCCCCGCAAAAATAACAATAAAAATACAAGTCCCAAAGTGGTCAGGAATTTGAGGGATCATCATGGGAATCTCTACAGGAGACATTCTGGGCCACAGTCAAGTTGGCGTTTATCTCTCAGTAGTGGGTGACGTTTTGTTCCACCCCCATTCCCTCAGTAACGAAGCTATTCATGAGCTAGAATCCGCCTTTGAATTGGAAATGCACCCATTCATGGTGGGCGGCTCATCATTGATTGGAAGCTTACTGAAGGGAAATAGGAAAGGGATCGCCGTTGCGGACATAGCTACTGAAGGTGAACTAGACGAACTAACCAGTTTCGGAGACGTAGTCGTCATGCAGAGCGGCGTCAACGCTGCAGGAAATTTAGTTGAATGCAATGACATCGGTGCAGTAGTCAGTCCGGTTATCCCGCCGGGTCCCAATGGTTTGGAAATGATTGGGGAGGTATTGGGCGTCAATGCAGTCAGGTGTAAGGTGGCCGGACATGACACTGTCGGCAGTATGCTAGTTGCCAATTCCAAGGGGGTCCTATCCCACCCTGACATCTCGTCCGAAGAGGCTGGTGTAATTCAGGATGCGTTGGGGGTCCCACTGATGGTGGGCACCGTAAGTTTCGGCTCGCCATTTGTAGGAGCTGGATGTACAGCCAGCGATGTTCATGCCATGGTGGGAGAAGGATCAACCGGGCCAGAATTGAACAGGATTGAAGACGCCCTCGGACTAATCTAGTCATATTGCAGTTGGGGCAACGTGATCATCGCCTTTCCCATCCGTCGATCTAACTCTATTCCACACTGACTTCATCAATTCATCATGATGCCCCGCACAGTAGTGAAACCTCTTGTAGGCCTCTCTGAATGAATATGCTTTGTTGCCCGTGGCAACAAGGAAACCTTCTGGCGACAACCGACTAATTGTCTCTCCCTCCTCCCTACAATCCGGGTAGTCACATTTCGGCACGATTCACCCTCGCCCTTCTCATTATTGAAACTCTCTGCTAACTCCCCTCGACTTCTGGGTCTATCACAATGAGAGGGGCATTAGCTTCTATCGTCTCTCCTGGAGAGCAATTCAATTCAGCAATCTTGCCGCTTATAGGGGCTTGAATCTCGTTTTGCATTTTCATTGCTTCTAGTACCATGAGCACATCCCCTTCTTTCACCACTTCCCCGACAGATTGGCTAATTGATACGATTTTTCCAGGTATGGGAGAAGAAACAACGCCCGAGACAACCCCCTTCCTACTGCCTCTCGGTTTCCTTGAGGTCTTCCCCTGTCCAGAATCCCCGTCCAGAGTAATGGAGAATTCCTTGCCCCCAACTTCGACCTTCCAGAGGCCACCCTCCCTCCCTATCTTGACTTCGAAATCCTCTCCATCCACAGTGACCTTCCTCTTCTCAGACATCATGATCACCTTGTTGTGCTTCTCCTACTTTTGGCCCGGAAGAGATTCCTTCTGCCAATCAGAACCCTACGATGGTCCATCGACCAAGAATTCCCCCCTCTCCTTGATGACGAGGAAGAGATAACTTCTCCCTCACTTATTGATGATAAAATCGCCACTATTGCGATAGCAATTAGCTTCTCATCTTCTATATCCATTATTCGACCTCAAAGTGGTATATTTCCGTGCTTACGAGCGGGGCGTATCTCTTCCTTCTCCAGAAGTGCCCCAAGTGCCTTTGCCATCACCGCCCGCGTCTCCTTTGGTTGTATGACATCATCCAGGTATCCCAGAGCCGCTGCCCTGTAGGGATTGGCAAACGTATCCGTATAGTCATCAACTAGCCGCTCCCTTTCCTGCTCGGGATTTCCCGATGACGCAATTCTCCTCCTGTGGATTATCTGTACCGCGCCATCGGCTCCCATTACTGCCAATTGGGCTGTTGGCCAGCCAACGTTGTAATCGCCGCGTATGTGCTTCGATGACATGACATCATAGGCACCGCCATACGCCTTGCGCGTGATTACAGTCAGCTTGGGAACCGTAGCTTCCGCATACGCGTATAGTAGCTTAGCACCATGCCTGATTATTCCCCCCCACTCCTGACTGGCCCCTGGGAGAAAACCAGGGACATCAACAAATGTCAGTAGCGGGATATTGAAAGCATCGCAGAATCTCACAAATCGAGCAGCCTTCACCGAGGCATCGATATCCAAACAGCCAGCTAGGATTTCAGGTTGATTCGCTACGACTCCAATCGTATGCCCCCCCAGCCTCCCAAATCCAACAATTATGTTCCTTGCAAAGTCCTGCTGAACTTCCAAGAAAGCACCATCGTCGACAACCTCGGTTATTACAGACATTATGTCATACGGCTTTTTTGGATCTTCGGGGACCAGGGTCTGTAGCACATCACTCTCCCTGTCGATCGGGTCAGAAGTAGGTACCGGCACAGGTTTCTCCAGATTATTAGAAGGGAGGAAGCCGACTAGTTCCCTGACCAATTCAATGGCCTCTTGATCATCCTCAGTGGTGAAGTGCGTAACTCCGGATCTACTTGCATGAGTATTCGCACCTCCTAAATCTTCGAAGCTAACCTCCTCGTTGGTCACTGTTTTGATTACTTCCGGCCCAGTGATGAACATGTGCGACGTCTTGTCGACCATTACTACGAAGTCAGTTATTGCCGGAGAATATACCGCACCTCCTGCACATGGCCCCATAATTACTGAAATTTGTGGAATCACACCACTAGCTCGAACATTCCTGAAGAAAATCTCTGCATATGAGCCAAGACTCGCAACACCTTCCTGGATTCTAGCTCCTCCACTATCATTCAAACCAATTACCGGAGAGCCTGTTTTGAGAGCCATATCGAGTATTTTACAGATTTTTAGCCCATGCATCTCGCCAAGAGATCCACCATAAACAGTAAAATCCTGAGCAAAACAGTAAACCGTTCTTCCGTCTATAGTGCCATGCCCACATACAACCCCATCTCCCGGAATTACGTTTCTGTCCATGTCAAAGTCCCTGCACCTATGTTCCACCAATGGATCGACCTCCATGAATGACCCATCGTCGAGCAGTTGAGCAAGTCTCTCTCTAGCAGTCATCTTCCCCTTTGAGTGCTGAGCCGCGATTCTAGCCTGTCCGCCACCAGCTTCCGCCTGGGCTTTTCTCCGCCTGAGGTCTTCGATACGAGCTTCGTCGGATGGCATTACAGAGCCTTTACGGAGAAGGACGTCAATATGCCTTCCTGATTGAAGTAGGGAGAAATATCGATACTGCGGTTGCTTGAAGACGTGTCGCCAACTCGCATATGCAGGGATAGTATGCGAATAGTCGTCGCAAAACCAGGTCTCGATGGTCATGACAGAGGTGCCAAGGTCATTGCTCGAGCTCTGAGGGACGGGGGTCATGAAGTAGTCTACACGGGCCTTCGTAGGACTCCTTCGGAGATAATCAGGATCGTTACTGACGAAGATGCCACAGCACTCGGCCTCTCTACCCTTTCTGGCGCTCATGATGTCCTAATACCGAAGATTTGTGCAGGCCTTCGCGATGAAGGATTAGATGACGTTATCGTTTTCGCTGGAGGCATAATCCCAGACAGAGATAGGGAGTCCGTTTATGAGCAGGGGGTACGAGCAATTTTTGGACCGGGAACTAGGACTGATCAGATACTAGAGTTCCTCCAAGAATGCTCTGAGAGAATCGAAAAAGAAGAACCGGTAGGGGTCGGTCAAGAATCGGGATGGCGTTGGGAGTGAAATCTTCCACAGAGCTTTTGGAATCCGCCAAATCAGGGGATCGCCGGTCGCTTGCAAGGCTGCTAACATTGATTGAAGAAGGAGAGGACCTTGTTCTTCCTAATGTCAGCCCCTGGACACTTGGGGTTACCGGACCCCCTGGAGTTGGAAAGTCCACCCTAATCGGACGTCTAGTAAGTCATTGGAAGGGCAGTGGTGAGAAAGTTGCCGTATTGGCCGTAGACCCCTCTTCGCCTAGGAGTGGGGGAGCCCTCCTTGCCGATAGGATGAGGATGGAATCTACCGACTCAGGGGACTCTGTATATTTCAGATCATTAGCAACAAGGGGACATCCGGGGGGTGTTTCCTACCTCCTCTCGCCTATGATAGATCTACTATCATTCTGTGGTTGGTCTAGGATAGTCATCGAGACTGTCGGGTCGGGGCAGGCAGAGACCAGAGTCGTAGCCTTCGCTGACAGGGTAATGATGGTCGATGGTCCAGACAGGGGGGATATAATTCAGGCAGAGAAGGCTGGAATCATAGAGTTAGCAGATATAATTGCAATAAACAAGTCCGATAAGCCGGGTGCTTCGAGAGCGGCTGAATCAATCCGTGCGTCTTTGGACCTGAGCAGCGGTGAGAGCGTTCCAGAGGTCCACCTGGTCTCAGCACAGAATTCCATCGGAATCGAGGGACTCGTTTCTGCGATAGAAAAATGCTCTTCCCCCCCTTGGAGGAATAGACTCAGGATTACCGAGAGGCTGATTTCTAAATGGGATTCAAGGCTTATTCTATCAGAAGGCCTAGATGATGTTCTGGATGAGTTAGAAACCGGAAGTATAACACTCGATGAGGCACTCGATAGATTGTAGATTTACAAGGGGTGAAGCTCTGTCTGATTCTGAAGTTCCATTTGACATAGATCATGTCGATCACTCGGTCGGTGGATTCGGCGGTCATGCATTCAGGAGGTTCACCCACATTGCGATGTCGATAATTCCACTAGTCTATTACGCAAGGGGGCAGGAATTGGGTGATTATTTCTCAGTATCTCCCAGAGAACTCGTGAGCATGATCGTTATTTCGATACTAATTATTGAGTTCTTAAGACTAAGATTCGGAATTGTCGTGGTCGGTCAGAGAGAGTATGAGGCATCGCAGATTTCCGCCTTCGCATGGGGGGGGATTGCTGTCGCACTCGCTCTCTTGATAGCACCTGAGGGCGATGGAAGTGGCCTTGAAAGAGGACTATACGGAATACCGCTAATCTTCGGTTTGACCTTCGTTGATCCAGTGATGGGAGAGGTTAAGCGAATCAAGAAGAATCTTAACTCCGCCATTGTGGCTGGCTCAGTAGTTTCTTTTTCCATTTGGTTAGGTTGCCACTTTTGGCTTGGGACTCCACTAGTTGCCGCCCTGGTTCTAGCACCTCTTACGGTTCTCGGTGAAATACCGTCGCTGAAGTACATCGACGATAATGCTACCATGGTTCTCATACCCCTGGCCGCACTGGTAATCCTGTCTCCTTTCTTGTGATCGCCCGGGTTAGATTTACATCCTTCATTACTCTCGAAGGTACATGGACGATGAAGGCAGAGATGAGTTGAGCCAGTCTACATACGTGATGGCATGGGTCATTGCATCTGTTGCATCTCTTGCCATTTTCATCATCTACTTCTGACTCCTTTTTGGATTCAGCTTTACGCCCTCTGACTCTAGCAATTTCATCTTGCCATCGATTCCTCCAGGACCACTATAACCGCCTATTCTCCCGTCAGAACGAATAACTCTGTGACATGGTATGTCCGGTGCATATGGATTCCTAGAACACGCATTAGCAACCGCTCTCGAAGAGTTAGGCTCGCCTATGGACTCTGCTATTTCCTTGTATGACCTAGTCTCGCCAAAAGGGATTTCTAACAACTCTCCCCAAACCAATTTCTGGAATTCTGTACCGGTTGGGAAATCTCTGAATTCCTTACCCGGCATCTTCCACTTCCATCTCATCGTTCCCGCCGATTGATTCTTCCATCCCAACAATTTCGTAGTTGGAAGGAAAAAGTGCGATGACAACACCTGCAATCATTGAACCAAGTCCAAGTAGGAATTGTCCAGTGATCATTAGCTCCAGTGCGATAGCGCATAGAATCAGGCCGCCCAGATTTGAAACCCAGACCAGACTTTTGAATGTAGATAGTGACACTCCCTTCGTCCTTTCAGTCCTCTTGGGACCGAATTCTGCACCGAATCTAATTGGGTCTTTCTTGGACATATCTTCACCTATCTATCATCAATATCGCATCCGTGGGACAAGCTAGAACGCATAGCTGGCAACCAGTACATTCGTCCCTGATGATTTTGGCCTTTCTATTCACGTCTATGTCCATTATGGGACTGGCCAGGGGTGTGTCATACAGCTCTATTGCATCATCATCACAGACTATGGTACATTGATCACAACCTATGCACTGCTCTTCCTTGACCCAGGCCACGGCGGTCTCCCCGCCCTTGAGCTTGGCTTGGTCTTCAGCCCTCATGGCATCAAGCATTATTCGGATCCTCTTCTGCTGCGAAGCCCTTCTGGCTTCTAGGTCCGGAATGCCTGTCACGCCCCTTCCTGTCGGCCATTAGTTCTCAATTCTGCGGTCAAGCATTCTGAATCCGAACTTCGTGGTAACCACAATTATTGCACCGGGCTAATTGGCCTTGCCCGACTCGACCTGCCTCGCTAGGAAGCTGACAACATCAAGTATCTCGAAGTCATGCCTAGGGTCTCCTTCGAATTTCAGGCATTCGAAGTGAGACACGCACTTGGGGCACGAAGTAAGCATTATGTCGGCCCCGGTGGCGTTAACTTCGTCGAATCTCTGAACTCTTAGGGCGCGACTGTTTTCGTTACAGCTCATCATACTAGAAACTCCACAGCATAATGCATCCTCTCCATGGTGCTCCATCTCTACTAGGTCAACCCCTTCCACACTCGATATCAAATCCCTTGGTTGGTCATAGATATTCATCTGCCTGCCCAGTCTGCATGGGTCATGGAATGTCACAGTGACGTCATCCTCAGTTTTGAGGTTCATATCGAATCCATTTTCAATCAGGAATTCGGTAGTGTGCATGACCTTCATTTCATCGAGCTCGTAGTCTAGGGCGAATGTCCTGAAGCACTCTGCACAGGAGGTTACAAGCGTATCCACGCCACTCTCTCCAAGCTTCTTCTGGTTGTAGGTCTTGAGTTTCTCGAAGACCTCTGTCATGCCCTGCCACTTTTGATCGTGCCCACAGCACTTCAGGAAGTCCCTTCCAAGGTATGTCACATCCTCTCCCATTTCTTCGAATAGAGTGAAGGCCGAGGTTGTTGCATCGCCTAGATTCATTGATCCTTCGTTAACATGGCTGAAAACCATTTCCTGATCAAGATAGTCAACACATCCTGGATAGTACCCTATATTGGAATCTATTGGATAGTCCTCAACTGAAATGAAGCCCGCATCAGCGTCCTCTTCCGCCTCAGCAGCAAGAACTGCTTGGAGTACGGTATGGGGTATCTCCGAAGCAGGAGGGCCTCCCACGATCATATTTCTCCTTATGTCGACATAAGAGTCGTAGTCGACTAGCTGGGGGCACGCATTCGTGCAAGCAGAACATGTTAGGCATGAATAAAGTGGGACGCCGTCATCCTCGTTATTCCAGGTATTGTAGATAATATTCAATTTGTCTCCAGCATTGAATAGCCTCACAGGACATGCATCGTCACATAGGTCGCAGCCGTAGCATTTGTTCATCTCATATTCGTAGCCTCTGGCCATGCTGCGCATGAGCATGAACACAATAGCACCGACTCCAAGGCAGGGTATGAATAGTGAATAAATCAGCTTTGCATCCAAGCTCTTCGGATTTTTGTGGTATGTCGGGTTCTTCACTGACATCTCCGAGAGCTGTGTTGAATCCAAGTCACTCTGAGAGCGAACTAGGGCCGTCCCGTCATCGTCTAGCAGAAGCGGCTGGAAAGCAACAGCAGAGAAGCTGGTGATGACCTGTACACTTTCATTCATGCCCGTTGTCGAGGTAGCGAACGAGATTGTGTACGTAGATCCAGAATCAACGTACACTGTTGCAGACTCGCAAGAACCACCGTCATTCTGCCAAACAACACCACCGCTCGAATCAGTCAGCACTAGGTCCTGTGAGTGTTCTCCAACACCCCTCTCTGTGGTTCTGAATAGGCAACCGACATCCAAAGGTACCGAGGACACACCAAGGTCTTCCACTTCGAAAGTCACCGAATCATCATAGCCAACTTCGTCCATGGCGGAATTTCCAGAATATGCCGCCTCCCCTTCTCCAGAGTTCCTTCCAGTTTCGGAATCAGCATGTCCATTCGCCCCCGAGAAATCAATCAGATACAGTTTCGTAGGCTGATAGAGCCCCCAATCCACCCAATTCTCAGCTGGTATCACGCACCAGTCGTTAGGATCTTCGTCACTACTTAACCCAGACCATGCCGCCAGGTAGGAGCTTTGTCCATACAGGAGGCATTCATCCTCCCAGACCTCCCACACGTTACCTTGGTCGATGTGGACTAGGCTATCGGACGGTTGACCTCTCATCTCATCAAGGTCCTCGACATCGTCCATCGCGCCTAGGCCGCCGTAGTCCCAGAAGCCACCCTCGTATATCGGCCAAGTGACGACGGAGATCAATACCGCCGCAATCAGGGACCCTATGGCGACTTGTCTTCCTATGCGAGGAGTGACTCTCGAACCGACCGAATTTAGGAGGGATCTCCTCAATGGGAAGAAAATTATCGCGAATAAGAAAATTCCAGTAAGAATCCACGGTATCGCATTGAATACCTCTGCAGACCAGGGGGATTGCCTTCCGCAGAGGAACTCCCCATGAGTCCCAACGAAACAGAAGTCAGAACGATCCTTGGCATAGAGGTCGAGGAAGATATTTATCGAGAAAACCGAGATGAACCAAACGTGAGCTAGGTAAACTGCTCCAGCGGTAGCGAACCAAGGGTCCTCTACGCCTCTCTTCTCCCTGCCTGGAAGGAATGGGGGTAGCGCCAGTATTCCGACGGGCAATCCGGTGATCGCTGCACCCCACCATGCTGAGTTCCAGTTAATCACGGGGGATCCGAAGAATTCCCCAATGGGTCCAGCTGGGATGACGAACTGAGGGAGGTATTCTCCCCATCTTAGATATCCGTAGGAGAAGAGAACATACCAGTCCGGGAAAACGAAACCAGCTTGTGCGAATGGATCCGCCGCACTATGGAGCGGTGGAGGTATCAGCCACGAGTAGAACGCAATAACCATGACAATAGAAGCGAGAATTATCGTATCCCTCAGGACCTCTGTAGGCCAGAATGGATGTCCAACGAAAGTCCTCGTCCTTTCCGTCTCGGCCTCGAGTAGCTTATCGCGTTCGCTGATGTACGTATCAGCAATCCTTCCAAACCTCTCTACAATTCCCATAGTAATACCTCAATGTGGTTCAGCTATCCCCTGTGCCCAAACTATGAACAGGTGAGCCAGAATGAGGGCGGTCACCACTACTGGCAAAATGAAGACGTGGAGGAAGTACATCCTCGTGACAGTCTGTCCTGAAAGCGACGTCCCAGCAAACATGGCATTTGATACCCACTCGCCGATTAGTGGGGTGCTCATAGCCATGTTAATTCCAATTGTAGCAGCTCCGAAGGCTAAACTGTCCCATGGTAAGAGATATCCAGAGTACCCGAAAAATATGGTGAAGAACATCAGTGCCACTCCAATTAGCCAATTCAACTCTCTCGGGTTTCTGTATGCACCAGTAAAGTAGACCCTGCACATGTGGAGGAAGACAGCTGCAACCATGAAATGTGTTGTCCAATGGTGAATAGAGCGGATGATGTATCCGAAAGGCAATTGTGTCATTATGAACTCCATGCTACTGTAAGCAGGAGTTGGATCTCCCTCCCCTCCGGGGACGTAATACAGGCCAAGTACTGTACCCGTGATGACTAATATCACGAAAGCTAGGAACGAAATTCCACCCAGGCAGTATAGTGGATACCAATACCAGATAATCCTGAGTTTGTATTTCTCAGCATGCGTCATGGGCATTTGCCTGTGCATCCCGTAGTATGCATCCCTGCTCATCCCCCAGTAGTCCTGAATCCTGAATCTGGTATCTAGCCAAGAAAATGCCCACAGAAATGTTTTCTCGGCAAGTCCCATGCTACCCGCACTCGTCTCAACTGCCCTCAGTATGTCCTTTCGAGGCATTTCTTCCCTTTCCTTCCTCAGGGTCAAGGCTACAATAACCACTACTATAGCGATGAACAGCCACAAGAACCAAAATTGAATCATTTTTTCACCTCAGTCACAATATGCATACCAGTCTTTGAAGTCTGGAAGGGCCTCGATCATGTCTCCATTTAGTACGAATGGAATCAAAGGCATACCAACAGGAGTCGGTCCACCGGCTCTTTTTATTCCGAAGTACTCGAATTGAGCGCCGTCCGAACGATTCGTATTACGGTTCTTCTCAATAACAGTCGGATCGAATCTCGAAGAATGACAGATGCAGAATAGCTTGTTTCCACCAGAATCAGTTCCATTGGGGAACCACTGATCTGCCGTGAACTCATTCGCTACAAGTTGCCACCCGGGGATGCAGCAAAGATGTGGACACCTTGAGAATACAATAATCAGATTGTCGTGGATACGAAGAGGCTCGAACTGAGGGTCATCGTCCATCTCAAATCCCGATCCCACATATCCTCCATCCACAGCATAGCCGTCAAGGAACTGGAATCTGGGCTTGTTTTCCACAAGAGGGGATGTCTTGTTCTCTTCGTGAGGGACATAGATCGCATTTATTGGTAGTCCCGACCATACTCCTTGTGCGGCTGCCATGCCAGTCGACGAACTCGATGCAGCATCGACGAATGATTGGTAGGTCATTGGCTCTAGATGGCTGTCCCCATACCAGACCGTATCCTCTGCACCAGTCGGTACCCAATATCTGACGGCCGAGTCACCGCCTGATGATTCCGACTGTCCCATCAAAAGAGAGGCGAAACCAACACTGCCTAGGCTAGCTACGGTGATTACCCCGGCTGCGGTGTTAAACGAATGCCTCATGAACTCCCGTCTATCGATGAAAGGCGCCTCGTCACCAGAGCCAGAGTCATTTTCTCCGACAGGCCTGAGCTTGAATTTACGAGCCATATTCACACCTTATATTCCTTCCAAGAATCAGGGTCTTTTGGAGTTATGTACTTCCCCCTACGATTCTTCACTATGAGTATGTCGGGCATGACGTACTTCATGTATACCATCCCCAGTATGATTACCGTTAGGAGAAGCATCGCCAAGAAAAAGGATAGTAGTTGCTGATCCCAGTGGTTGAAAAGGCCGTATGACAATGAGCCCGCCCAGTATAGTGACCAGACTATTCCCCAAAGTCCAATCAGGATTATTAGCCATGAGTCGCCTGAAGGTGAAACGCTAGCTCTAACAATCGCACCAGGGGAAGCCTCGTTGAAAACCCCATGGTTTACAGCCGTATCATAGGCCTCTTCGCTAAGACTCACCCCTTCGAGTGCATCACGGGCGTCTTCTACGCTGACCTCTCCAGAAGCAACCTGTCTGAGCATCTTGAGAACGACATCGTCTTTCATTACTGATCCCCCCTCCTCTGGTGCTTCAACCTCAACCTAAGCAGATTGCTTCTACCTTCGTAATGCCTGGAGAATCCATATCTCAGCATCAGTCCACAGAAGACAATCACAATTACGACAGCAGCGAAACCAAGAAGGCCCAGCCAGTGGGCCCTCAATCCCGCCCCCATGTGGTGAAGATCGATACCTTCCTCGGCAGGAGCGGGCGGCTCAATGTCTCCATTCCCAGCGAACACCGTCCTTACTCCTCCATCTTCGCCTTCGTCAATCATTGTACTGAGTCTGTTCCATCTATCTAGCTCGGAAGGAACGCCATCTCCATTGACTGAGTTACCTGACAACCACAAGGAAACGACTCCAGTGGCCGCGGACGGGGCCGTCCATGAAATGTACCATGTTCTATCTGCGGTTTGGGAACCAGGGTCTGTATGAGTTAGTGACTGTGGGTCATCTTCCCAGTTTTGTACCAAGTTCTCGAATCCCTCGGATCCACTCAGGGATCCACTCGACACCCTCATTGCAAATCCACCAGTACCTGAATTGGGGTCAATATCTGGACCTCCGACTATCTGGATCTTCATGTCATAGGTGATACCCGACTCATATCTGTAAGGGACATCAGTTAGGATTAGCGTGACAGAATTATCCGGCTCTGCAGCATGACATGTACAACCCGCTATTGCCACATCTCCGTCATCGTTTGCATCCCCTCCGACACCCGTATGAAAGGCCTGTACTCCGCCCGCCAACAGGAGACCGACAATACCCATCACGAACAGCCTTCTGGAGCTTGTCAGAGCGGACCTCATGTTGAACCCCCAAAGGACGAGTTGTGCCACCTTTAACGAGGCTATTAAAGTTCCATACTGGAGACTTGCAAGTCACTGTTGAAACTCACGTCTCTCAGCATCTCGAATACTCGCCAAACTAATACGCAAAGATGCCTCAGGAGTGCCATGGCGAACCCCAGTTGGCGCAACCTCTACCGACTCTCAGATGCCCAGATTTCAAATCTTGACTCAGCCGAAGATAAGATGGAGATGATGGACATATCAGGCGCTGAAGAAATACTCCTTGGTATGCTTGAGGAAGATCCAGCATGCGTCCCAGTTCTCAATATTCTGGGGCACATGAACGGAAGGCATCTTTCCGACTTTGAAGCGGCTATCGGTTTCTACGACAAGGTACTAGAAATTGAGCCCGATAACGCGTGGGCTAGAGACGAACGGAGAAGATATCAGAGATACTTGTCTTATGACTAGCACACACTAAACACTAGACGTACATGGCGTGGCCATGGAAGAGGGCGCCATACTGATCGTCGGTGTCGGCGGCGTGGGTTGCATATGGGCTACGCAGGCTCACTCTCGTTGTCAGGATCTATCTGAGCTACTCCTAATTGATGCGGATGAAACCTCATTCGAAGGAGCAAGTACCGCTAATTGCCTCTTTCTAGATGCAGGGGGGGAGGGCAGGGGTTCCGCGGCACTACCCATGATGGCAACACATAGGCTGAGGGAAGGCCTCGATTCAGTAATGCCACTTATCGAGAAAGCAGAAATTATGTTGATACTAACTGGATTAGGTGGGGGGATGGGGTCCGGGGCTTCATCCGAAATTGCCTCCGTTGCAAAAAACAGGGGCTGCCTAGTTCTATCCATAGCAGGACTGCCATTCGCCGAACAACCGTTAAGGCGCTCGATTGCCAATGAGGCAATTTCTGGTTTAGACTCTAATTCCCATGTGTGTATCAGGGTTAGTATGGAAAGACTTGCTTGGCAGGCCAGGCAGCGTAAGACGGATTGGATCACAGGATCCGGATGGATCGAGGAGCTGATAGAAGGCCTGGTTACGACAATTGCGGAAGTAGGCACCATAAACCTCGATTTAATGGACATGCGTTCGATAATTGAGAAGCCGGGGAATGCAACATTAATTGTTGGCACAGGCACCACCGAAATCCCTGGATCAGTAGTTGAAATGGCACGTAACTCACCACTATCGGAGCTAGAAATTCAAGGGGCCAAGGGCTGCCTCGTGCAATTAGAGGGAGGGCCTGACATGACACTCTCCCACCTGGACCAGATCACGGACGCATTCGTTTCATCGATGGACCCAGACTGTCAGGTAATAATGGGGGCAAGAACAAGTGACGATATGGTTGGCAGACTAAGGCTCGTTGCGGTTGTTAGCGGCCTAGAGTGAATAGCAACACCCATCATTCGTTAAGTGAATGCCCTCTCCGCCGTGCGTGAGCAAGCAAGGCAAGGCCGCCAGAGGCAAACATAGGTGGATAGGTTTCCAAATCGAAACCCCCCGTTTTCGAAGGAAGTCGGTTGAATCACTCCTCAGCGAATTGCTAGGAGATACAAAATGGCGACTCTTCGACTCTCAAACATCCGAAAAAAACACTCTATGCATATTGAGGGTCAGTTTGTCAGATTGTGATGAAGCAGTAACCATTCTGAATACGGACCCCCTAATCTCAACTCTCACAAAGTCTGGAAAAATTCGCCTTGTTAGGGAAAGATTGGAGCTCGAAAAACCCCCTAGAATTCGGCGGGGAAGAACCACTCAATAGTATCCAAATCAGTAACTATCGAAACATCCCCCCCTTGCTCGAGAATCAATCCACCTCCCATATCCAGCCCTACGACTCTCATCTTTTCTCCTAGGAATGAAGGGGACATCCCTTCTGAAAGCGAGGCTGAAACTCCCCTCCAAGAGAGATCAAGAAGAGTCTCCGAACCAACACTCGGCAATCCCGGGACTACTTCCAACATCCCTGAAAGGGATGAATCGATGATGCCGAAAACAGTATCTGAGGATACAGGACCTAGAGTTTCCGACCATCCCGAAACCTGCACGTCAGAAACCGTCCGGGGCGTAGCGTTGATCCCGATGCCCACTCGCATACCCGTCTCATTGCTGGAGGACTCCACGATTATCCCCCCTAATTTCATTCCCTGCTCATCGATAAGATCGTTCGGCCACTTTGTTCTGCAACCTATGATTCTAGCTACAGCACTACCGACTGAGGTCTGGATTAGCCCAGGCGAAGTTTCTGTTTCATCTCCAATTGCTACTCTCCAGGTCGCTGTAAGGTCCCCTTCTAGTGATTCCCACTTTGAACCCCCCCTTCCGTGTCCGGAAACCTGCTTTCTCGATCTAATCCTCTGCCAACCCCGCCCTGGTAGCGACAACGATTCCGACATAGTTGAATCGCATTCATCAATAATGACAGCAGATACGCCCAAACCCGGCCTCCAGAATGCAACAGCCTCTATTTTCTCATCGCCCATCCTTAGGGTTCTGACTACTCTGCACGACCAACCATTTCTGATCCAATCTTCCTTATTGCTGGGGCTCCTTGGGTCAGTCCTCATCAATAGTAAAATTAGCAACTCATCTTCATCACGACCAGAAACGTGCCTTATCAGTTCGGCGGACCAACCCCCATCCGAGATATCGGTCATCGAAGCCTCTTCAATCGGCTCAAGCTGCAGGTCCCCTTCATCAGGGGGATTTAGGTATGGGAGATTCCACACTACCAGTTGGGCCTCTTTGGGAATTTCCCAACCAGGCTCCCCAACTCCCCCTTCGTTAACCGTAACTCTGTTTGAATGTCCGGATTCCTCGACATTCGATCTCGATGCCGCAACTGCGTAGGGATTCACGTCAAACGCGAATACATCCCATCCATTCTCAGCAAGCAGTATGGAGAGAACACCCGACCCACAACCCACCTCAACTGCGGTAGAGGGCTCCAAATCCAGCGACATAATGGCTTGCGCCAGTAAGCTTGTGTCCTCTCTAGGGGGATAGACGGTCGCAGGGACGACCAGGCTCCAAGGTCCAAGCCCATCCACGGAGAACTCAAGAGCTTCGTACGCAATAGTAGAATCGTCAAATGGACTTGTTTTTCCCATCTTCCTCACCTAAATTCCACACAACCTTTATTCCCGCGAGCCCCAACTAGCGTTTGCCTCCCAAGCCCCATGGGGTGGCTCAGCCGGTCACGGGCTAGCAGTGCCTTTGCCGGTAGGTTCAAAAATACCCCTACGGTCCGCCAACAGCCCAGCATCAGCCATGGGCCTGTAGCTTAGTCAGGTAGAGCACCGGGCTTTTAACCCGGTGGCCGGGGGTTCGAATCCCCCCGGGCCCTCTCCTGAACGTAGCACTGGCCCCTGATTTTGCTGGCCAGGGGGAACGCACATGGCAGTCAAAAGCTCAACAAAAAAGAGACTAATAGAATTGGGCGTCTCGGAGGAGCACGCACACAAACTCGCCGATGATGCAAACATGGATGCCATCAAGAGGATGACTGTAGAAGAGGTCGCCAAGAAGACAGACTTGGAGACTGGCTCTCCCGAGATTGACAAAATAATGGGCATTATCAGAGAGCAGGCCGCATCTAGGAGGAGGAGCAGGACTGGCAGGGTTACGATTTCTAGAAGCGCCCTACTGGATGAAGACATCCCCCTGGGGGAAGACAGATTCAACGTCCTAAATCACCATCTCGTCCCTCATCACAACTTGATCCCTGAGGAAGATGAGGAAGGAATACTATCTCCTTGGGGCATGCTTGAGAAGGACAGTCATGGGGACACCCGTCTAGCCAAGGAACTACTTCCAAAGATACTCATCACAGATCCAGCCGTCCAGGCCATAAAGGAGATCGAGGAAGAAAAGAGGCGGAACGAGATCGAAGAGGGAACGAGGGAAGACGACTATCCCGCAGGTTGGCTGAAAAACAGGGTCGTGAAGGTAGTAAGATACAGCAGGTCAGCGGGCGCTAGTACCGCTTACCGACTAATTGTGGAGAGCAACTGAGGTGGAATGGATGAAGGAGATAGTAAAGAGTTATTTCGCGCATAGAAGCATGGTGAACCACCAATTAGCGTCCTACAACGACTGTGTACCTGGTGATGGAAGGACCAGTAGGATGGAGAAAATAGTCAGGGGAATAAGGATCGGTAGTGACGACCCCTTGGCAGAGGTTCCCGGAGGAGAAGACGGAGGGGGAATGATCAAACTCGACGTACTCGATAAGGAAATTTACATCAGGATGAAGGCGATTAGACTCGGAGCACCAACGGTCCGTGAGGCCAATGGTGCGGAGCATCCAGCCACCCCTCTAGAGTGCAGACTCAGGAAACTAACATACTTCTCTCCCATATACATGGATTTTAAGATATACAGGGATGACCTCCCGACAACCGACGGTGCCGACCTAGGATTCATCGAAGAGGAAGGAGTCCACATTGGAAACCTTCCAATCATGGTTCGATCAGCTAGGTGCAATCTTCACCCCGATCACATCGCAGGAACTCAGGAGAAGTCCCGGAAACTATCACCCACAACAATACCTGAGGATGCAGATACTCTGAAGAAACTCCTGAGGAAGGCAGGCGAGGACCCCCTGGATCCAGGTGGATATTTCATAATCAATGGAACCGAGAGAGTCCTGATTTCCATGGAGGATCTGGCACCCAACCGGGTCACCGTTGAGAAGAATAAGAAGTACGCCCATGAGACCGAAGTGGCGAAGATATTCTCACAGAAGGACGGCGTAAGGAAGCCAATCAACGTCGAGAAGCGAAGAGATGGAATGTTGATGGTAAAAATTCCAAGCGCCGGTACAACCGCAATACCAGTGGTCCTACTAATGAGGGCTCTAGGAATGGAGAACGATAGGGATATTTTCTCTGCAATAGCTGGGCCGGTAGAGGCAATGAAGTATACCGTCGCTAACCTGAATGATGTCAAGGACAACCCTGAATATGGCGTTGATAACACCGAGGAGGCTATGGCTTGGTTGGAGAAGAAATTCGCGGCCGGGCAACAGAAGGAATACAGGGAGTCACGTATCCAGAACCTACTCGACAAAGAACTACTTCCTCACCTTGGATCCGATGATGAAGTAAGGACCAAGAAAGCAATATTCCTTGGTAGGATAGTCCGCCAGGTGCTTGAGATGGCAATCACCAATAGGGATCCCAACGATAAAGATCACTACGCCAACAAGAGGGTCCGTTTAGCAGGGGACTTGATGGAGGACCTCTTTAGGGTCGGAGTCCAAGGCCTAGCGAGGGACCTCAAGTACCAACTCGAAAGACATCACAACAGGAAGAGAGAGCTCAAAATAAACTCCTGCCTAAGGCCGGATGTCCTAACTTCCAAGATAATGCACGCTCTTGCCACAGGTAACTGGGTCGGAGGTAGATCTGGAGTCAGCCAGCTTCTGGACAGGACAACATATCTTGCGTCTCTTTCTCACATGCGTAGAGTAACAAGCCCCCTCGTAAGAAGCCAACCTCACTTCGAGGCAAGGGACCTCCATCCCACTCACTGGGGCAGGCTCTGTCCAAACGAAACCCCTGAGGGACAAAATTGCGGACTTGTAAAGAATGCAGCTCAGATGATAGATGTTTCAGAGGAGGTAGCCGAGGGAGATGTCAAGGAACTCTTAGTTGAGGCAGGCGTCGACCCTAGTCCAGAGGGCTGGGCCGACGGCTCCAGGATACATGTCAACGGAGATATCTTCGGCCTCCACAAGAGGCCGAACAAACTCGTCTCGCAGTTCAAGCGCCGACGTCGTTCTGGCAGGATAAGGCCTGAAGTCAGCATAAGGCACGACACGGAAAACAGGGATGTCTTCATCAATACAGACAGAGGGAGAATAATGCGCCCCCTACTGGTTCTAGAGGATGGTACATTGACACTTTCAAAGTTCCACCTAGAGGGACTTCGTTCAGGAGAGATTAACTTCTCGGATCTGGTGTCATCAGGCGTCATTGAGTGGGTCGACGCAGAAGAGGAAGAAGACCTCCTAGTAGCGCCGAGGCCATTCGATCTTCCCGAAGTTTCACCCAAGAATAAGCGCCCAATCGATCCTTCGATGGTGACGTGGATGAATCTTGGAGACGAGGAGATTTCCAAGGCCAGACTATCCGTTGACGTGAAAATGCCAGATGGCTCGACTGTAACTGAGAAGTTCTCAGTTCCACTCAATTATCATCAAGAAGACATTGACGTCCTAAGGAAGAAAGAGAAGAAAGGCCACACAGTACTAGTTTACACTCACGTGGAAATAGACCCCCAGCTAATCCTCGGGGTATGCGCAGCGCTTGTACCCTATCCGGAGCACAACTCTACGCCGAGAGTTACTGGAGGGACCGCGATGGTCAAGCAGAGCCTCGGACTCCCCAGTGCGAACTACCGCCTAAGGCCCGACACAAGAGCCCATATCATGCATTATCCGCAGAGATCCCTCGTCGGTACCCGCGCAATGGATACTACCAATTTCAACAGTAGGCCCGGGGGCCAGAATCTGGTTGTTGCAATAATGAGCCACCATGGCTACAATATGCAGGACGCTGTGGTAATGAACAAGGCCTCTATCGAGAGAGCATTGGGAAGATCGACATTTGTCCGAACATACAATGCTGAGAACCGCAGATTCCCCGGTGGGCAGGAAGAAAGGATAGAGGTGCCCGGAACCGGCCTCGATGAGATCAAGGGCATGAAGTCATTCGATAGTTACTCACACCTAGAGAGGGACGGCCTCCCTGTACCCGAAGAATACCTCACAAGCGGGGGTTCAGACTCAGCAGTACTGGTCGGCAAGACTAGTCCACCGAGATTCCTTGAGGAAGCCCATGGCGCATTCTTGCAAGCCCAGGAAAGGAGGGAGTCATCCATGATGGTTCGTCATGGTGAGCACGGATGGGTCGACAATGTGTTTGTCACCGAATCGTTGGATTCAGGACGGCTGGTAAGAATAACCCTGAGGACAAATAAGATACCAGAACTCGGAGATAAATTCGCAAGCAGGCACGGACAGAAAGGAATCATTGGCAGAATTGTTGAGGAAAACGACATGCCATTCACATCTGAAGGAATAGTTCCCGACCTAATCATAAATCCACACGCCATACCTTCTCGAATGACAGTTGCCCACGTTCTTGAGATGATAGGGGGCAAGGTTGGAGCCATGGAGGCAAGGAGGATAGACGGCACTGCGTTCACAGGTGAGAAGGAGGAGTCTCTGAGGTCCGGTCTGCTAAGGAATGGTTTCAATCACACCGGCAGAGAGAAGATGGTCAGCGGAGAGACGGGCGAGGAATATCCAGCAGAAGTTTTCGTAGGGGTCATCTACTATCAGAGGCTCCATCACTTGGTCAGCAGTAAGCTACACGCCAGAAGCAGAGGTAGAGTTCAGATTCTTACCAGGCAACCTACCGAGGGTAGGGCAAGGCAGGGTGGCCTAAGGTTCGGTGAAATGGAAAGAGATTGCCTTATCTCTCATGGAGCATCGATGGTAATCAAGGACAGACTCCTAGATGAGTCGGATGGCTGGCCACTTATGGTGTGCAATACTCCCAGATGCGGTCATATTGCCTACTATGATTGGAAGAGACGGACTACAGTCTGCCCTTCTTGCGGGGACCGAGCCGATGTACACTCTGTGCAGACTTCGTATGCATTCAAACTACTTCTGGATGAAATGAAGAGCCTGGGAGTCGCTATGAGACTTGAACTGGAGGACCGAAGATGAGTGCTAGAAATGCAGCAAAGATCCCAAAGAGGATAGAGGCAATAAAGTTCACACTGATGGACCCGAATGAAATTAGGAAGATGTCCTCAGTAGAGGTCAAGACTGCTGACACATACAAAGACGACGGTCACCCATACAAGCAGGGCCTGATGGACCCCAAGATGGGAGTCATTGATCCAGGAGTAAGATGCGAGACCTGCGGTAACAAGCACGACGAGTGCCCTAGTCACTTTGGCCATATAGCCCTGGAGCTGCCAGTAATGCACATTGGCTTCACTAATCTGATCAAGACGTGCCTTAAGTCGACATGCAACACATGCAGCAAGATACTCCTCCATGACAAACCCGACACCCACCCGGTGGATCCTGAGAAGTCTGAGCAGGACTACTATGAAGAGAAGGTAAAGGACGTCATTATCAAGCATGGAGTCGGTTCATCCGAATTCAAGAACGTAATCAAGGACATTGAGAAGGAATGCTCTAGCAAGAAGAGGACAATTTGCATGCATTGTGGAAGTGAGCAAGGCAAGATCATCTTGGACAAGCCCTCAACCTTCAAGGAGAAGAAAGAGAACAAGGGCGAGCACAAACTCAATGCCCGTGACATCAGAGAGTGGCTCGAGAGGATTCCAGATGAGCACCTTATTTTCCTTGGGATGGATAAGGACGCAGCAAGGCCCGAGTGGACAATAATGAAAGTTCTACCAGTTCCACCGATCACAGTTAGGCCTTCAATCACATTAGACAGTGGAGATAGGTCGGAGGACGACCTTACACACAAGTTAGTCGATGTTCTCAGGATTAACCAGCGCCTCAGGGAAAACCGTGACGCCGGCGCTCCTCAGTTGATAGTAGAGGACCTATGGGAGCTTTTGCAGTACCACTGCACGACATATTTCGATAATCAGACAAGTGGAATTCCGCCTGCGAGGCACCGTTCAGGAAGGCCCCTGAAGACTCTAGCACAGAGGCTCAAGGGTAAAGAAGGCAGATTCAGGAGCAATCTCTCTGGGAAGAGGGTAAACTTCTGTGCTAGGACTGTAATCAGTCCAGATCCAAATCTTGGAATTAACGAGGTCGGCATCCCAACTCAAACCGCCAAGGAACTAACGGTCCCTATTCGTGTCACTAGCAGGAACAGGGAGCAACTAAGGCAGATGATTCTACGAGGCCCTGACGTACACCCCGGTGTTAACTACATCATCAGGGGAGATAAGTTCAGAGTCAGAATAACTGATCGAACTAAATTTATCTGGTCTGGTTTCAGGTGTCTGAATCCAGAGTGCCACTCGGGAAGTGAGGATGAGCCCTACACTGGCTACAGACCTGACCTCAACGAAGTACTACCAGCCCCGAACTTCCTTCCAGGGCTGGAGCTAATGAGGCAAATGAGGAGAAACTCGATAGGAGATCTCGAAGAGGAATGGGCTGTTGACCTAGAAACAACTCTCCGTAACCTCAGAGCCGAGGATGAACGGGGACTGCTTCTTCCCGATAATGATCCAAGGGCTGCAATTCATTACAGGTGGAAGTGGGAAATGGAAAACCCAGGGCAATACTTGCCAGAACACCTTGAGTGCAAGTGCCCCCATTGCGGGAGCCCCGAAATCGAAGATGAATACGGCAATACCTACAGTACTGATGTCGAGGACAGACTAAGCACTCATGACTTGGATGGAAACCCCAAGCCTGGCGTAGTTGTAGAGCGTCACTTGATAGACGGAGATGTGGCTCTATTCAACAGGCAGCCTTCTCTACACCGCATGTCGATGATGGTTCACGAGGTCAGGGTAATGCCCGGGAAGACGTTCAGATTCAACCTCGCTGATTGTACACCTTACAACGCTGACTTCGATGGCGACGAGATGAATCTCCACGTGATTCAGAGTGAGGAAGCTAGAGCCGAGGCTAAGATACTGATGCGTGTGCAGGAGCACATAATCACTCCAAGGTACGGCGGAAGCGTCATTGGAGGTATTCACGACCACATTTCAGGAGCTTATCTCCTAACTCACGGTGATAGGGTTTTACCGAAGAATCTGGTAATGCAGGTTCTTGGCGATACTAACTGGGACGGAGAACTACCTCCGGAAGTAGAGGAGAATGGAGTAATAGGATATCGCGGTAGCGATGTACTCAGCTTGATTGTTCCCGAAGGATTCAATTTGGATTACATAAGTAGAATCGGCGACAACGTGAAGGTGACTAAAGGGGATGTTTCAGGTACCATAGACAAGAGAGGAATTGGTGCAGAGGATGGTAGGTTACTGGACGCTGTTGTTCATACCCACGGTCCAGAAGCGGGTGCAGAGTTCCTGGACAGAATGACTAGGATGACGATCTCCATATGCACATCTATGGGTTTCACCACTGGGATAGACGATGAAGACCTTCCCCCAGAGGCAAAATTAGAGATTTCTAAAATCAACAAGAAGGGGAGCGATGCTGTCGATGAAGAATTAGCAAAGTTTGGAAAGGATGGTAGAAGGTATGAGTCAAGGCCCGGTAGGACTCCGATGGAGACCTTAGAGGAGAACATATTGATGATCCTAGACGAGGCCAAGACCGAATCAGGAAACATCGCTAAGTCATACCTTGGCTCGGACAACGCTGCCGTAATGATGGCGACATCGGGTGCCAGGGGGTCCATGGACAACCTGGCAATGATGGCTGGATCAATAGGTCAGCCCAAGGTAAGGGGTAAGAGGCTAGAGCGAGGCTATCAAGATCGAGTGTTGGCACATTTCCCGCGCAATGCTAAGGGAGCAGAGGAGAAGGGATTCGTCGGATCCTCATTCAAGAGAGGTCTAGAGCCCACAGAATTCTTCATGCTCTCCGTGTCAGGCAGAGAGTCGCTAGTCGATACTGCAGTCAGAACGGCTAAGTCCGGATACATGCAGAGAAGGCTGATCAACGCTATGGATGATCTCAAGGTCGCAAACGACGGAATGGGGTCTGTAAGGAATACAGCCGACAGAATCATACAGTTCGAATATGGAGAGGACGGCATAGATCCAGCAAGAAGTCGTGGAGGGATGCCGTTCGATGTTTCCAAGGTACTAGACGATGCTCTAGGAGGTGGTAACTGATGGTCGTCAAGAGTGCAACAAAGAAGAAACTGATGGATCTTCAGATCGATGAGGAATACGCTCACAAACTTGCAGACGATAGGAAATGGGACGATGTGAAGATTCTGACAGCAGGTCAGATCGCACAGATTTGCGGTATCGATTCAGGGACCGCACAGAGAATCCATGACCTCATGGCATCTTCTTCGAAGTCAGCTAGGTCCGCTGCAGCTTCAACAGAGAAGACGATGGTGCGCAGGAAGTCTGCGGCCTCGCGTCGAAGGCGTAAGTCCATGATGCCACTCCAGATCTACGACTCCGAGGATAAGATGGTACAGGTGATGAGGGATGTAGACCATCACGATGAGATATATGTGCAACTCCAATCGGCTTGCGAGAAGGAAAACATTGTCCTCACACCGAGGATGATCATGGATTTGACCGAGGGAATCAGATCACGCGGTGAATCTAAGATAACCCCAGCCAAGGCCAGAAAGGTAGTACAATCGGCAAGAGATTCTCTCCTTAGGTCCACTGCCGACCCCCATGAGGCGGTTGGAATAACAACGGCCCAGTCCATTGGAGAGCCAGGGACGCAGATGACGATGAGAACCTTCCACTACGCGGGTGTGGCTACCGTCAACGTCACACAGGGTCTACCAAGAATCATTGAAATTGTCGACGCTCGGAAAGTTCCAAACACACCTACGATGAGAATATTCCTCGAGGAATTCAACAGCAAGGGTAAGCCCCTGAGGACCAATGAGAAACTGGTCAGGGGGATTGCCGCAGGACTGGAGGCTACTACGACAAGCGACATTGCGAACATCGATGTCGAGGTCGCTCAGAGATATTTGAGTCTCAAGTTGAACAACTCAAACATGAGATTGAAGAATATGAACGGTGCTGAGGTCAGGGATAAGTTGCAAAGAGCACTGAGACTTTTCATTCAGGCAGACTCCGACGAGAAACCAAAGGAACTCAAGATCATTCCTGGAATTTCGAAGGAGGAGGACCTCGAAACTCTTGCCACAGACCCAACAACATACACCGATCTCCTGCAGTTGGAGGACAAGATAAAGAAATTGCAACTTAAGGGAATCAGAGGCATTGAGCGCGCAAACGTACAAGCGGGCGAAAATGGCGAGTACTACATCTCCACAATCGGCTCTAACCTGGCCAAAGTCAGTGAGTTTGCAGGTATCGACCGTGCTAGAACATACACCAATAACATCAACGAGATCCATGCTTATCTCGGCATAGAGGCCGCCAGACAGGCAATAATCAACGAGATGAGCGATACA
>CEWB01044599.1_pt1 | contig 24813 bp, 21 predicted proteins | sample 530831 | NCBI WGS metagenome assembly CEWB01 (sample SAMEA2621013, study PRJEB7988) | marine metagenome | biome: marine biome (ENVO:00000447); feature: surface water layer (ENVO:00002042); material: "saline water (ENVO:00002010), including plankton (ENVO:xxxxxxxx)" | depth 5 m | reverse complement strand
CTTGAGCCAGGAACATACTGAAAGACGAATGCAAGAAATAATTGACAAGGAAAAATCTGGTGGCTGACTTTGATGCTCCTTCTGAAAAAATACAATTCAATCAAACAACTGCCAATGAACTAGATAATGCTGATCAACTAGCGAACTTTCGCTCAAAGTTTGTGATCGAAGATCCAAACTTAATCTATTTAGACGGAAACTCTTTAGGTCGACTTCCAAAAAAAACCAAAGACCTTGCTCAAGAAATAGTCTCCGAACAATGGGGTAGCCGTCTAATACGTTCATGGAACGAAAAGTGGTTAGAAGACACAGTTCGAATCGGAGACAAGGTTGGATCAGTGGTCGGAGCAAAACCAGGAGAAGTAGTATTAGCTGACTCAACAACTGTCTGTTTATTTAAAGCCGCAGTTTCAGTACTTCTTTCAAATCCAACACGTTCCATCATTCTTACCGATGACCAAAACTTCCCCTCCGATATTCAGGCTCTGAAAGCAGCTGCATCAATGGCCAGCAAAGATCACAAGGTAGTAGTGATAGAAAGCAATGGTTTAGAAGCCCCTGTTGAAGAGCTTTTAGAGGCGATTGATGAAACTGTTGCTTTAGTGTCACTAAGTCAAGTCTCTTATCGATCCGGGTGTTGTTGGGATTTATCAACGGTTACTAAAAAGGCTCATCAGGTAGGATCTAAAGTTCTTTGGGATCTCTCGCACTCAGTAGGAGTGGTTCCAATAGATCTAAGAAAAGATGAAATTGATCTAGCTATTGGATGCACATATAAGTATTTAAATGGTGGACCAGGATCACCCGCTTTTATTTATATTTCAGAAAATTGCCACGATTTGATAAATCCCATAGCAGGTTGGTATGGAAGTGAAGACCCATTTGGATTTGATCCTTATTCTCAACCACAAAATGATAATCGCAGGTTCTTAACAGGTACACCACCTTTAGTGTCAACTTTACTTATAGAGCCGGGCATTGATTTGGTAATTGAAGCGGGAGTCCAAAACATACGCTCCAAGTCGGTTGCTCTTTCCGAAAGATTTTTATTCAAAGCTGAAAAAGAACTTTTACCTTTGGGATTTTCTGTTTCATCACCTCTAAAGCACAAGAACCGTGGCTCTCACTTATCTTTTTCTCATGATTCAGCTTTGGCAATAGGACAAGCATTAATTAATGAACAATCGACAATCCCAGATGTCCGTCCACCGGATTTAGTTAGGTTTGGTTTTGCTCCTCTTTATAACACTTTCGGAGAAATTGAAGAAAGCATAGAAAGAGTAAAGGAAGTTATTTATGGCGGTGGGATAGATCGTTGGAGAGATGCAACGCCAGTTGTTCCATGACTTCAACTGAGAGTTCTATTTAAACTGTTATCCCGAAACGTTCAAGTCCGAAGCAGTCAATAGCGTTACCACGCATAAGCCGGTATATTTCATCCTCCGAGAGTCCTGCTTCTTCACAAATTTTTGTTGCCACTTTCAACGTATTTGGGAAAGTTGTATCTGCATGGGGGAAGTCGACTTCAAAACAGATTTGGTTCATTCCGATTATGTCCCGATTCTTTAAACCGATCTCATCGTCGAAAATACAACCCCAAATGTGGTTATTTATATAAGAACTAGGTGGATTTGGAAGATCTATTCCAAAACTAGCGTCTCCTCTTTCTTCCCAAATTTTGTCCATTCGTTCAACTACGTATGGCATCCATCCAACTTGTCCTTCTGCGTACGCAATCCGGAGTTTAGGAAATCGAACAAAAATTCCTGAAAGTATGTAGTCGCACATGGATCCCATTGCATTTGCGAAAGTTATGGTCGAAGAAACTGAAAAAGGAGCATCTGGAGAAGTCGACGGCATTTTTGAAGAAGATCCTATGTGCATGCAGATCACAGTTTCAGTTTCTTGGCATGCAGTGAAGAAAGGATCCCAAAAATGATCAGCGTCGTGTACAGATGGTAAACCTAGATGGTAAGGATTTTCTGAAAATGCAACAGCAAAAGATCCCTTATTTGCACATCTATGAACTTCTTCGGCGGCGGCGACTGGGTCCCAGAGTGGTATAAGGGTAAGTGGTATCAGACGACCTTTTCCTTCACCTTCGCACCACTCATCTATCATCCAGTCGTTATAAGCCTTTACGCAAAGTAAAGCCAGATCTTTATCTTCTCGCTCAAGAAAAGTTTGACCGCAAAACCGTGGAAGAACATTGGGAAAACATATTGAAACGTCAACGTGGTTTGCATCCATATCAGCCAGCCTGTCGGCCTGCTTCCAGCTACCCGGTCTGATTTCATCAAAAGTAACTGGCTCAACATCAAGATTTTCAAAACCCACCGCAGCGGAAAGTTTAGGAAACGGATATATCAAATCGTCATATAACCACCAGTCGCATGGAGAGCCATTTTTAACTCCCTTTTCATAAGAAAAAACACCACCTTCAAAGTTGAATACCGCAGAATCACGTTCAACACGTGGGCACCTATCTGCATATTTTGAAGGTAAGCGACTAGTCCAAAGATCTGGCGGTTCAACCACATGATCATCAACTGAAATTATTCGAGGAATCTTTGTCACCTAAGCTCCTGTTAAGTAGACCAACTTCGACCGTATCGCCGTTTTTGGGTTATTTCCTATTAGATGTAATCATAAGACAAATAGAACCGCCAGAAAAGTTACCTGACGATACGATCAAAATAAGAAAAAACGTAATTTAAGTGATAAAACCCTTTAAGTCTAGAAGAGTGAGAAAAGATGGCTACAGATCAAGCACTAGCTGATGAACTTGTTTCAACGATAAAAGACTGGGTTGATCGCGATGTAATCCCAAATGTTGCTGAATTCGAACTTAATGATGAGTTTCCTCAAGAAATGTTTGAACAGATGTGCGATTTTGGACTTTTCGGATCCACAATCGATGAAAAGTACGGTGGCCTTGGAATAGACATCACAACTTACGCCCGCATAGTCGAAGAACTATCGCGTGGTTTCATGTCATTAGCTGGAATCTTGAATACACACAAAATAGGTGTGACCATGATCGACAGATACGGAACGGAAGAGCAAAAAGAAAAGTTCTTACCTCGGATGTGCGACGGTTCTTTTCGAGCGGCGTTTTCTCTATCAGAACCTGACGCCGGTAGCGATACAGGATCGCTTCGTTGCAAAGCTGAAAAAGATGGAGATGAATGGGTAATCAATGGAACAAAAATGTGGGTTACGAACGGAACGCGCGCATCTCTAGTAATGCTTTTAGCCAGAACTCCAGACGATCGAATTACTTGCTTTTTGGTTGAAAAAGAACCTGGTGAAAATTTTGAAGGAATTACAGTTTCAAAAAAAATAGACAAACTTGGGTACAGGGGATTAGAAACAGTTGAAATGTCCTACGTGGATCACAGGGTTCCTTCTGAAAACGTATTGGGAGGCGAAGACGGCATAGGTAACGGTAGAAGGTACGCACTCTCAGCTTTGGAATTGGGACGAATAAATATAGCTGCAAGGGCTGTAGGAGTAGCGCAAGCAGCTTTTGATTCAGCAATGAAATACGCTCAACAACGCGAAACCTTTGGCCGACCAATTTTTGAGCATCAAGCTGTTCAATTCATGCTGGCTGAAATGGCAACAAAGCTTCAAGCATCCCGTTTGATGACTTTTGATGCTGCAAGACGTGCAGATGCCGGAGAGAGGGTTGATATGGAAGCAGGGATGGCGAAGTTTTTTGCTTCCGAAGCAGCTTTTGAGATTGCTATGTCTTCCATGAGGATTCATGGCGGTAATGGATATACAACTGAGTTTCCAGTGGAGCGTTACTTGCGCGACACCCCGTTAATGATTATTGGAGAAGGGACAAGTGAGATTCAGAAAATGGTAATTGCTAGGAAACTTCTAGAAAGGTACCCGGCTGAATGAGTAGCAACGGGTCAGATGAATACGGAACTGGGGGAACGTCTTTACTGGGGAATGCTGTGCCGCGTCGAGAAGATCTTAATCTTCTAAAAGGTAAAGGTGGATATGTAGCAAACGTTCCAATGGAAGGTGCTTTACACGCACATTTTGTAAGATCAAATGTTTCGCACGGTGAAATAATTTCAGTGGAAACAAGTGAAGCAGAGAAGATGCCTGGAGTTTTTGCGATTTACACCGCTGAGAATCTTGATTTGGCGGATAGGGCCGTCATATTAAATGCTTATGAGGCCGAGATGACAAGACCGTATCTTGCCCGTGAAAAAGTACGTTTCGTTGGAGAACCAGTAGCGGTAGTTCTGGCAGAAAACGAGTATTTAGCAGCAGATGCTGCTGAGAACATTTGGGTAGATATAGAACCTTTATCAGCATTGGTAGATCTTGAAGAAGCAGTCGCCGGTGAAGTTTTACTTTTCCCAAATTTAGACAGCAACATAGTTACAGAGATACCCAGAAGAAAACCAATAGATTTTTCTGATTGCGAAGTTGTTGTAGAAGCGGAAATCATTAACTCTAAAGTCGCAGCCGTTTCGATCGAACCGAGAGTCACACTTGCATCTTTTGAAAATGGTCGACTCACATGCTGGGCTAGTAATCAAGGAGCTCATGACTATCGAGATTCAGTTGCTCAAGCACTTGAAATGGAAATAAAAGATGTAAGGGTAATTATTACTGACATAGGAGGAGGTTTTGGAGCTAAAGGACTTGCCTCAGAAGAGGAAATAATTATCGCCCATTTATCTCGAATGCACGAAAAACCTGTTCGTTGGATGGAAAGCAGAACAGAAAATTTAACTGGTTTTGCACATGGAAGAGCGCAAAAGCAAAAAGTTAAAATGGGCGGAAGTCTTAACGGTGAAATTACTCATTACAGCCTCGAAGTGATTCAAGACAGTGGTGCTTATCCGAAATGGGGAGCCGTTCTACCTGGATCCACCCTAATGATGGCAAGCGGGGTGTACAGAATTCCTAATGTTGAATTCTCTTCACGTTCTGTTGCTACGACAACAGCTCCAGTTTGCGCATATCGAGGAGCGGGACGCCCGGAAGCTACTTCAGTGATTGAAAGAACCGTGGATTTATTTGCAAGAGAAATAGCGATGGATCCAGCCGAAGTGCGAAGGTTAAATTTCCCCAGTCCCGATGAATTCCCGTTTAAAAACTCAACAGGAACTGTTTACGACTCAGGTGATTATGAAAAAGCTTTAGACGAGGCTCTTGGGGCTATTGATTACGAAGCTCTTAGAAACGAACAAAGTCGCAGACGCGAAGAAAATGAAAGATTGCAGTTGGGAATTGGTATTTCTACGTACGTAGAAGTTACCGCTGGCGGCGGCGGCAGTGAATTTGGTTTAGTTGAACTTAAAGATGACGGCACTTTTCGAGCTACAACGGGAAGCACTCCAATTGGAACAGGGCATGTAACCACGTGGGCAATGCTTGTTGCTGATCGCCTTGGTGTGCCTATGGAAAAAGTAGAGGTAATTTATGGCGATACTGACGTGGTTCCATCTGGTGAGATGACTGGGGGTTCAAGATCGGTTCAGGTATCAGGATCTTCCATGGCTGACGCGTCCGAAAAACTGGTTGACGCTGCTCGTAAAGTCGTAGCAGATCTTTTAGAAGCATCAGAGGAAGACATTGTTCTCAACAAAGAATCTGGCAACTTTCATGTAGTCGGAACACCAGCAGTGTCAGTTTCATGGGGCGAATTAGCTTCAAGTCCTAAAACAGATCAAAAGCAATTAATAGGCAAGTCCGATTTCTTACAGGAAGGCGCAACATTCCCATTTGGTGCCCACATTGTTATAGCAGAAGTAGATATTGAAACCGGCGAAGCAAAAATAAAGAGGATCGTAGCAGTTGATGATGCTGGGAAAATAGTCAATCCTTTATTAGCAACAGGTCAAGTTCATGGAGGTTTAGCGCAAGGGGTAGCTCAAGCTCTTTTAGAGGAAGTTTTATACGATAATGATGGAAATCCCCAAACAGCCAATTTGATGGATTACACGGCTATATCAGCTATGGAGGTCCCGAGTTTTGATCGCATATCAATGGAAACTCCCACCCCGCTGAATTCCATAGGAGCAAAAGGTATAGGAGAATCTGGAACTATTGGTTCTACTGCTGCTACGCAAAACGCTGTGGTAGACGCAATCTCCTATCTTGGTGTTGACCATCTAGATATGCCGTTAACGCCTCAGAAGATTTGGTCTGCTATTTCGGATAAATCAGAGGTAAGAGCTTGAACTGGTTTGAAAAGTAATGACTGCAAAAAATCCATATCTGGCAGAAAGATTGCAAGACTTTGGAACAACTATTTTTGCAGAGATGTCAGCTTTAGCTGCGCGAACAGATTCAATAAATCTGGGACAGGGTTTTCCGGACACCGATGGGCCTAATCAGGTAGCAGAAGCTGCAATTAAAGCAATTAGAGATGGTCATAATCAGTATCCACCGGGATTAGGGATTGAATCTTTACGCGTTGCTGTTTCAGAACATCAAAAGAGGTTTTATGGAATTGAAGTTGATCCAGAGACTCAAGTACTGATTACTGCTGGAGCTTCGGAAGCTTTAGCAGCGTCTTTAATAGCTTTGGTCGAACCAGGACAAGAAGTGATTACTTTTGAGCCCTATTTTGATGTTTATGCGGCGGCTATTGCCATGGCAGGTGGAAAACGTCGTGTAGTGACTCTCAAAACTCCAGACTATTCATTTGACTTCGAAGAGCTTGCGTCAAAAGTTAACTCAAATACAAGATTGATTCTTCTTAATTCTCCACATAACCCGACAGGAAAAGTATTTAATCAACAGGAGCTCTCACAGATAGCAAAACTAGCTATCGAGAAAGATCTTCTAGTAGTTACCGACGAAGTTTATGAACATTTAGTTTTTGATGGGCAATCTCACATACCTATTTCGACTTTTCCAGGTATGAGTGAACGAACTCTTACAATTTCTTCAGCAGCGAAAACTTTCGGCTTTACCGGTTGGAAAATCGGCTGGGCTCATGGTCCCTCCGAACTTTTATCCGCAGTTCGAATCGCAAAACAATTTTTGACTTATGTAAATGGGGCGCCTTTTCAACATGCAATTGCAGAAGCTCTAAAGTTAGACGAAAGTTACTATATGAATCTCGCACTTGATATGGCAAACAAGCGAGACATCCTATGTGAAGGTTTAGAAAAAGCTGGATTTGAAGTTTTTAGGCCATCTGGGACATATTACGCAACTGTGGATATAAGACCTTTAGGAGATGAAGACGGCATTGAATTTTGTTGGGATTTGCCTAATCGTTGTGGGGTGGTTGCAGTACCTAATGAGGTTTTTTATGACAACAAGACTATAGGGAAACCACTTGTACGATTTGCATACTGCAAGAGACCTGAGGTGTTAGATCATGCAGTTGAGAAACTTCTCTCTTTAAAGGATTAAAAATGAAGATCGCCGCCATACAACATGATGTGATATGGGAAAGTCCTTCTGCTAATCATGAGCGTTTAACTCCTATGGTCGCTCAAGCGGCGAGTGGCGGAGCAGAGTTAGTGGTCCTTTCTGAGATGTACTCAACTGGATTCTCAATGGCATCTGACAAAATCGCAGAAAAACCAGAAGGGGAAAGTGAAACTTTTCTTAGCGAGCAAGCGAAGACTAAAAATTTGTGGATGGCTGCGTCTGTTCCAACAAAAGATCTAGAAGATGAACTCCCTGTAAACCGTTTTCTAGTTAAAGGTCCTTTGGGAGAGTCTTACGAATATGACAAAGTTTTTCCATTTACTTTCGCCGGTGAACATCAAAATTATAGAGCTGGTAATCAATTTGTGACAATAGATCTGATGGGAGTACGAACAAGTTTATTCGTATGTTATGACTTGAGATTTGCAGATGCTTTTTGGAACTTAGCTCCAAAGACTGACCTGTATGTTGTGGTAGCTAATTGGCCTTCGGCTAGAAGTGGCCATTGGAAGGCACTGCTTCGTTCTCGCGCCATTGAAAATCAGGCATATGTAGTGGGTGTTAATAGAGTCGGCGAAGGAGATGGTTTGTCCTATCAAGGAGACTCAGCAATTATTGATCCTTTGGGAGAAGTAATAAAAGAAGCTTCTTCAGATGGTGAGGAAATATTGATAGCAGACATTGAGCCGGAGAGAGTTTCAGAAGTAAGGAAAACTTTTCCCTTCATTAATGATCGAAGTAAATAAGTGATGGAAACTCCACAGGCTCTTAACAGGGTTATGAAGTTAATTGAACCTGAATTAATAAATTCGGTAAAAAAACTTTCTGATGATTTGTTGCCTGTAATTGAATATCACTTTGGATGGAAAACAATTAAAGGATTTGAAACTCCTAAAGATGCAGGTAAACGTTTGCGTCCTGCGCTTGCAGTCCTTTCTTCTGAAGCAGTGGGCGGAGGGCCTGAAACGGCTATACCAGGGGCAGTTGCTGTAGAGATGATTCACAATTTTTCATTAATTCATGACGATATTATTGATGGCGATAAAGAACGCAGACATCGGCCGAGCGCTTGGACTGCATTCACTGTTGAAGATGCTTTGATAGCGGGTGATGCTTTGCACACACTTGCTTTTCAAGTTTTGTTAGAAGAAGACACCCCAGAGCGCGTGCAGGCTGCAAGACGATTAGTAGATGCGACTATGACAATGATTTCCGGACAAGCCTCAGATATGACTTTTGACGATTTGCCGACTGTTAGTTTCGAAGAATGTTTAAAGATGGAAGCAGCTAAGACTGGGGCCTTATTGGGCTATGCGTCTTCTGTGGGGGCGGTTTTGAGTGGGGCTAATGAAGATACTTGCAGCTCTCTTGAAGTTTTTGGATATGAATTAGGACTCGCTTATCAAGCAGTGGATGATGTGCTCGGGATTTGGGGAGATCCAAAAGTTACAGGTAAACCAGTTGGTAACGATCTGAGAGAAAGAAAGAAATCTATGCCGGTTTCTATTGTTCTCTCTGCTAATAGTTCAGAAGCAGAAAAGCTTTCAGAAATTTTTAGCATAACCGGCGAGCTCAGCGAGGAAGAAGTCTCCTATGCATCCTCTTTGATAGAAAACGCGGGAGGGCGTGAAGCTACTCTTGAAGAAGCAGATAAGCATCTCAAAAGAGCAACTGAATTTCTTAATAATGCAGATATTAGAGAAGAAACATTTAGTGAATTGGAAGAGGTCGCTAACTTTGTTGTGAACAGAGACTCATAACATCAGTTTTAAATCGGACGAGAAAGTTTTCGTCTCTCTTTTTCTACAGTTTCAAAAACCCAACAACTTGTTATGTGGTCGTTTACCATTCCCACGGCTTGCATGAATGCGTACATGGTTGTGGGGCCAACAAAACTCCAACCCTTTTTTTTCAGTTCGGCACTTAACTTTTTTGAGTCATCAGTTTGAGAAGGAATAGCACTCACATTTTTGTACTTTTTTGAAGGGGGTTCAAAAGACCAAAGGAAATTTGTAAGTGATCCATATTCGTTAATCATTTCTAAAGCACACTGAGCGTTGTTTATAGTGGATAAAATTTTTGCCCTGTTGCGGACTATTCGAGAGTCATTCATTAGAGACTCGATTTTTTTCTGGTCAAAGTCGGCAACTTTTGAAAGTTCAAAAGTTTCAAAAGCAGATCGAAAAGATTCTCTTTTTCGCAATATTGTTAGCCACGACAAACCTGCTTGAAATCCCTCAAGACAGATTCTTTCAAATAGGGCACTATCGCCGGTTACTGGACGACCCCATTCGTCATCGTGGTAGGCCTTATAATCTTCGTGTTGCCCCACCCAACTGCATCGAACGATATTTTCAGTTTCTGATTTTTTTCCACTCAAAGACCTATACAGCTCCTATAGGAATCCCATCTACAATTTGATCCAGATATTCAGACATCCCCCATCCAGTCATGCCATCACACTCATAACGTGTAAGACCTTCAGTTATGCGTGTAAATAGCTGTTCGCCATCTGGAGTAGTTCTTTGATTCCTGAGTGGTATTAGAGACTCAACTTCACCTTTAATTTCATAATCCCTGTCGTCTGTTGAGATACGAGCTTCTAGAGATTTCTGATACCAATCATCATCCCAAACAGAATCAATTTCCACGCTCCTGATCAAATGGTAAGTGTCATCGTGAAGAACCATTCCTCCACTTGCGGCTGTTATGCCGTCCTTGCTAATTAATGAAATCATCATCGCGAAATCATCACTGAAGGCCATTGGTAACCAGCGATACCAGGCAATTGCCTGCCAATATCGAGCACCCCATGACTTGTCTCGTAGACCCAAGCCATTTAATTCAAAACGTTCATCTCCAACTTCCACAGTCCCTTTTCCGGATATGTGCTGTTCATAGTGGGCTTTTGAAAAAGACTCCTCCATTTTTTGAGTAGGTTCTTTTCCTGTCGATTTTTCCACTGGACGTCCACCAAACATTGGTGAAATTCCATTGAATGTCAGTTCGACTGTCGTATCGACCATAGGGTTCTCGGTAAAAGCTTTTTTAGGTTCAGCCATGTCATTTGGTTTGTCCAAAACACATACTTTCCCTTCGTAAGAAAGTTTTAATTCTTTAAAAGGTTCAACTACTTCAAAACGCATACCGCCAGCATCAAAAACAGTGTTTGTTTTAATTTCTGGTTTCTTATACATGAAGCCAACACGCCCATCTGGCAAATAGATACAACACGTCATTTCCGCGTAATTTTCATTGACTCGATTTCCCAATCTGAACCAGCCGCCAATTTTTTGCGAATGATCAATCAGATTGAAATACATTGATTCGTTGTAGTTTGAAACGTCGTCAGGTTCATGGTTGTATTCATCTTCAGGCTCGAGAATTAACTCAATTTCTTTTTTATCTTCCACGACTTAATCTTTGCAGAGTTTCCACATCTTTTGCCTGATCGGCCCATCAGATCTTTTAGTAGATAAAGTCGACACATGGATACAGATTTAAACGGAAAAGTAGCGATAGTAACAGGCGGTTCTCGAGGTATCGGCAAGGCAATAGCTTCCGAACTTGCTTCAGCTGGAGCAAAAGTAATGATTACCAGCCGCAAGGCAGAGGTGTGCGAGGAAGCTGTAAAAGAAATTACTGAAGCAACCGGCGGTGATTTAGCATTTGAGGCCGGTAATGCTGGGCGTATCGAAGATATCGAACGCGCTGTTCAAGCCACACTTTCGACTTTCGGAAGTGTGGATATTCTCATTAACAATGCCGCGACTAACCCTTATGCCGGGCCGACAATAGATGTTGATGTTCCTCGCTGGGACAAAACAATCGAAGTAAATCTCACAGGGCCATTGTTGTGGAGTCAAAAATGCTGGAACATGTGGATGAAAGAAAACGGTGGAAACATCGTCAACATTTCCTCAGTGGGAGGACTTTCAACTAACCCGATACTTGGCCCCTATGACATAACCAAAGCGGCATTGATCCATTTAACTATGCAATTAGCTGCGGAACTTGCGCCCGGAGTTCGAGTCAACGCTATTGCACCAGGTTTAATCAAGACAGATTTTGCAAAGGCCTTATGGGAAGGCGGACAGGGTGACATTGTGGCTCAAAGTTATCCTCTAAAACGCCTGGGGGAGACTCAGGACATAGCATCGGCTGCTTTGTATCTTTCGAGTGAATCATCTGGATGGATGACAGGTCAAACGTTAGTTCTTGACGGCGGAGGACTCGTTAGTTTTAACAATCTGAGTTGATCAAATGGAATTAATTATGACGGGGACTGGCAGTCCGCTTCCAGACCCTAATCGTTCTGGTCCCTCGCAGTTGATCAAAGTGGCCGGTCGTAATTTTCTGATTGATTGTGGAAGAGGTTGTCTGATGCGTTTGGCAGCTGCAGGAACCTTACCTATAACTATTGAGAGGCTTCTTCTTACCCATTTACACAGCGATCATGTAACAGATGTCAATGATTTTATTACGACGAGGTGGATTCAGGGGTTTCCGGCTCCACCCCTGCCGGTAGTTGGTCCAGAAGGCACGGAGAATTTTATTGAAAACACCCTAAAAATGCTTGGGCCCGATATTGGATATCGAATTGAGCATCATTCGGATTTGGATTCACCCCCTCAGCTTGAAGTGAGTGAGACTGCTGCAGGAGTTGTCTTAGACGACGAACAGGTACGAATTACCGCAGCCATGACTGACCACAAACCAGTCCACCCGACGGTTGGATACAGAATTGAAGCAGAAGGCAGTTCGATTGTTTTAGCAGGAGACACGATTCCATGTGCTGGTCTAGATGAGCTTTGCTCAGGTGCAGATGTTTACGTACAGACCGTCATAAGAGACGATCTGATCAAACAACTTCCAATAAAACGCCTTTTAGACGTCCTTGATTATCATTCGACGGTTGAAGATGCGGCTCGCACAGCGAAGAAGGCGGGAGTCAAAACCCTTGTTCTAAACCACTGCGTGCCTGCCCCTTCTACGCAAGAAGATATTGATCAATGGATACAAATAGCTTCTGAACATTTTGACGGGGAAATTATTCTTCCATCTGATCTTGAAACAATAACTGTGTGATTAAATCAAGTTTCTAATTGCTTAGCTAGATATTCGCAAGATTCGATAAATTCCTCAATCATATCTATGACCACCTGACCGGCTGGCCGTGCTCGGTTCATTGACCCGACAATTTGACCTACGAAATAAGTTGCAAGTTTTTCTGATCCGGAACCAGAATGATGAGCTGTTCTGTTAATTCGGGCCTGTGAACCGTCAGTTAAAATAGGTTGCAAAGGCATACCGAGAGGGTCAGGGGTATCTTCTCTAGCCCATTCTTCGGTCCAAGCACTTTTTAACATTCTTGCGGGTTTACCTGTCAGGGAACGCGACCTAAGGGTGTCACCAGACCCTGCAGCTAACATTTTTTCTTTTACTACGGGGTGAGTTTCTGCTTCTTCAGTGGTTAACCATACTGAGCCACACCAGACTCCTGCTGCCCCTAAAGCCATTGCCGCTGCCATCTGTCTGCCTCTTCCGATACCTCCAGCACCAACAACAGGGACAGAACCTGCGGCGTCAACGATTTCTGGGATTAAAACCATGGATCCTATTTCACCTGTGTGGCCTCCCGCTTCGTAACCTTGAGCGATTATCATATCGACTCCTGCGTTTACGTGTCTTTCAGCATGTGTGCGGGCTCCTGCCAATGCAGCTACTTTCACACCTGCGTTATGACATTTGTCGATCATTTCCTTGGGAGGAGGCCCTAATGCATTGGCCATTAAAGATGGTCTGTGAGCTAAAGCTATTTCTATTTGACGGGCAGCACGATTTGCAGAAAAAGGAGCATCAGTAGATCTCTCCGACCAGCTATCAGATGACTTTGATTCCTCAGGGGCTTCTTCTGGCACTTCATACCGTTCAAGTAGTTCTTCCAAAAATTCTCTATGTTCATCAGGGATCATGGCAGCAATATCTTCGATTTTTAAGCCCCCTTCACCGTCTCCGGCGTATCGAGCTGGGACTATCAGATCAACTCCGTATGGAGAATCGCCAACTTCTTCTTCGATCCATTTCAAATCGATCTCAAGATCCTTATCGCTGTGGCCTACAGCCCCCAGTACTCCCAGACCACCAGCTTTAGAAACTGCAGCTACTACATCTCTGCAATGACTAAATGCGAGAATAGGAAATTCGATTCCTAACATTTCAGTTACTGGTGTTTTCATCCATTCTCCTCTAAGGCGTCTTCTTCAAGTTTGTTTAAAACATACTGCCATGGAGTGTTTGATTTAGCCCAATCATTAGAAACAATCTTTCTGGTCTAGATTGTTGAGTGTTGAAGGAGGAAGCTTTGAGTAAATGGAATAAAGAAACGACAACAAATGAAATTTTAGAAGGTCTTGATTTATCTGGTAAGAAAGTTCTAGTTACGGGAGCCTCAGGTGGACTTGGTGAAGAAACAGCACGTGCTCTAGCAGCAGCTGGGGCATCAGTCATTATGGCGGCAAGAGACAATGCAAAAAATTCTGAAGCTAAAGAAAGAATCCTCTCGAGCAATTCTGAGGCCAAACTCGAGCAGCACGAACTCAACTTGGCATCCCTCGAGGATGTCAGATCTTCCGCGGAAGAATTTCTCAGTAAGAATGAAAGCCTAGATCTTTTAGTGAACAACGCAGGAATAATGTGCACTCCATTTGGACACACGACTGACGGTTTTGAGCAGCAGTTTGGAGTCAACCACTTAGGGCACTATCTATTTACCGGATTAATAATGCCTGCATTGGAGAAATCAGGAGCTTCAAGGGTTGTATGTTTATCTTCCGGAGCACATCTTATTTGTGGCGTAGATTTAGACGACCCGATGTTCGAAAGACGTGATTATGACGGATGGGACAGTTACGGGCAATCAAAATCAGCTAATGCCTTGTTTGCCAGAGAGTTTGATCGACGCTATGCAGCGAAAGGAATCCACGCTTTTTCAGTTCATCCAGGAATGATTTTCACTGAATTGGGACGACACATGACAGAAGAAGATATGACGAGTCTGATGGAAAGACGAAAAGCACAAACTTCAGCGGACGAAGATTCAAATGGCAGTGACAACATGATGAGCCCTAAAACTGTTGAAGCAGGAGCCGCTACAACAGTTTGGGCCTGTGTTGAAAAGTCTCTTGAAAATCAAGGGGGTCATTATTTGGCTGATTGTCAATTAGGCGTTCCACTGGCATCGGAAGATTCTTCACCAGGGTCATGCAGTATGGCTAGTCACATATTAGATGATGAAGCCGCGGGAGAGCTCTGGGAATTAAGCGAACAATTAACCGGCGGAGTTTTTAATTAGACAGTAACAATAATGTTTGCTCTAGGAGGGCTATTAACATCTCTGACATGGCGACCATCATCGGAACCACAAGCAGCAAAAATCGCGATTAGAGATAAAAATAAAATTGCAAGATATTTTATGTAAAGGTTGCCTCTCATAATTTATCAATTATCCTTTCCATCACTAAGATTCTAGGATGAGGTTAGTGAATATGAAAGATCTAGTTACGGGCGCAGCTGGATTTATTGGTTCAAATTTGACGGACAGCCTTTTAGATAAAGGCAGATCTGTGGTAGGCATTGATGATTTTTCGCGAAATTATGATCCAGAACAGAAGAGAAGAAATATAGAGAAAGCATTAAAAAGTAAGAATTTTGAATTAAAGAATACAAATATCTTAGATTCTCAATCTTTAGAAGGATTAGACGAAGTAGACACGGTTTATCATTTAGCCGGACAACCTGGTGTTCAGACTTCATGGGGTTCAGGTTTCGAAACCCACTTAGATAGGAATGTCTTAACAACACAACGATTACTTGAGGAATGTTTAGAAAAAAGTGTTCGGAGAGTTGTAATAGCTTCAAGTTCTTCTGTTTACGGTCCGACAAATCGCGAGTCAAAAGAAACTGATCTGCCTCACCCTGTCAGCCCGTATGGGGTTTCTAAACTAGCAGCTGAGCATCTTGCATCTGTTTATGCAGAACGTGGTTTAGATGTAATAAGTTTGCGTCTCTTCACCGTTTACGGCCCTAGGCAGAGACCGGATATGTCTATACATAGAATGTTCGAGTCTGTTCTTAACGGGGAACCGTTTCCATTATGGGGTGAGGGTAAACAGAGAAGGTCCTTCACGTTCGTGGACGACATAGTTGAAGTTTTTCAGTTAGCAGGCAGCATAGAGAAAGTAACTAATCGTGTGTTAAATGCTGGCGGAGCGGAACCAATAGAACTTTTAGACCTAATAAGAACTGTTGAAGGAATCGTTGGGTCTCCAATAACTCTTCAGCAATTAAATAAGAGACCTGGAGATCCGGAGTTAACTTGTGCCTCTAAAGATCTTGTAATGAACGAATTAGGATGGAAACCTAAAACATCTATAGACACTGGTCTTCGATCGCAACTCAAGTGGCATAATTCATTATCAGAGCACTTTCATACTTTGCAAAAAGTCGGTTAACCTATAGTTGTGACTTATCAAACTCCCGACCACCACCCTGCTTTTGAAGAATACTGCGAGACTATTTTCGAATTAGAAGAAGACAATCTCAAAGTAATACAAGCTCGAATTGCAGAACGACTAGATGTTTCGAGACCGGCTGTTTCGGAAATGATCAAAAGAATGTCTGAGGAGGGATTGCTGAAAGATGGCGATAACGGCGTAGTTCTTACAACAAGAGGAATGGAATTAGCTACCAGAGTTGTTCGAAGGCACAGACTTGCTGAATGTTTCCTTACAGACGTCCTAGGTTTGTCTTGGACTGAAGCTCACCATGAAGCGGGAAAATGGGAGCATGTGATTTCTACTTCTGTTGAGGATGCTATGAGAAAAGTTCTTGAAGATCCGACAACTTGCCCTCATGGAAACCCAATCCCAGGGTCAGATTATAAAGAACCTAAAAATATGGCTAATTTAAATGATCTTCCGGCGGGTGCAGATTTTGTTGTTGAAAGGATTCCAGAAGAGCTTGAATTCACCGATGGCCTCTTGGAGTTCCTCGAAGATGCTGAAATTAAACCAGGCAATATGGGACGTATAACTGCTGTTTCACCTGATGGAACTACCACTGTTGAGATCGGTGGCAATCACATCGGTGTTGGTTCCTTTGCTTCTGAGAGGATTCTTGTTTCCGTTAACTGATCGCCATCCGATCGAGAAAAACAGGATTATTGCGAAAGACCAAATTGCGGCAAGCCACATGGTGTTTGCGGGCATACTGTGGTAGTCCGGAAAAACTTTTGACCATATCTTGTACCAAGGCCAGCTTGTGTCTTCAAAATCTACGATTAATGCTCTTCTCCCGGTTTGAGCTTCGATGGCAATCCAAATCCATCCGATTGACCCTATGACTGTTGCAAAAATTGCAGGAAAAAGAAATTTTTTGAAGTGATCAATTGCTATAGCAATTGCAATTACAGCTAAAGGTAAAACTGCGACAGTTTGCCTGCCAGGCCACCACCATCCATGCATCGTGAAAGCCAACCACGTTGCAGTGGACCAGCCAATTAGAAAAGGGAAAACCAGATATTGCCAACTGTCAATTTTTTTCTTACAGAGAAATCCAACGGCAGCAGGAAGGATAAGAAAAGAAGGAGTCCAAGCTGCAAGACCGAATCCTCTATCTACTAACAAACCTATAAATCTTTTTGATCGACCCCATATGTCAGGGTCACCCCCAATTACATTGAACTCGTTTTCTATAAAGTGATCACCGGCTGAATAGACAGTCCAACCTTGATAAACAAATTTGTGGAAAAGAAGGTAAATAGCTGCCATTAAAACAAAAGACATCGTTGTATAGACAGATATAAATTGACGTTCAGTTTTTTTCTTAACGAATGCAACTAAAAGAAAAATTGTTAAAGCAACTGGCATGTATTTCACGGAAAGCCAAGGGAGGGCAGTGATAGATAGTACAAATACAGCAGCGTTTCGTTTTGAAGGAACTCCTGTAGCTGATGCGATAGCTAAAACCACAGCTAAGGCTGCTGGGACTTCAGGGTAAATTTGACTTCCATAACTACATAGCGGCGGAGCTGCACCAAAAGCACCAACTACCCAAACCGCAGTTTTCGGAGATACTTTGAATCTTCGCACTGCCACCCAAAAAGTAGTTGAGGCTAATAGACCAGCAAAAACTGCCAATAGGGCACGGGCTCCAACCCATCCAGCTATTCGCATAGGGACGGAAAGAAGCAGTGGAAGGAGCGGGTCGTGTGGACTCAATCTTTGCCCCGACGAATTCATGTCAATCGTCTGTGTGTTCAAACCTATTTCATGAAAACTTCTGTATTTTTCTTCTTCGATTTCATCAGAAATATCTAGATCTAGATCTTCACCAATACTTAAAGCTGTTAGAAGATATTGAGGTTCATCAACACTCACCTGAGCTCCGTATGTAGAGCGTGACGGTATAGCAATTGCAGAGATGCCGAAAACTAAAAACCCGACAAAGAGCATTAACTTTCGAAGAGAATTTTTCTCGTGCAAAACTAAGCCAAATGGTCAGCTCGACGGATAACTAAAATCCAAGTCAAGATAGCTGATAGTAAAACGAGAATAAGTGCTAGAAGCCCTCCTTCAGCGACGAAAGCATCTTCAAAAGAGTGGAATATTTTGGTCGTAAGAGTTGGGAATTCAAATGGAGCCACAAGAAGTGTTATTGGTAGTTCTTTCATTGTTGACATTAGGACCAGACCTGAACCTGCAAGTAGACCAGGTGTTACTACAGGTAGATCTACAGTAAAAAAACGCTTAATTTTACTTGCTCCGAGCACTTGAGATGCGTCTTCTAAGCTGGAAGGAATCGAAGCTACGGCTGCACGGGCTGGAGTAAGGGCTTGAGCGCTAAATCTTACGAGATATGCAAAAATGAGTATTACAATTGTCCCGCGTAAATGTTCAGCAGCCCATGATGTCCTGAGAGTCCAAAAGAACATTGATAATGCAATAAGAAGACCGGGCATAGCGAAAGTCGAAGTCATAACCGCATTTGCTGTATTACCAATTGAAGATCTGTATTTTGAAACGAGATAGGAAACTGGCAAAACGATAGCAGCTGCAATTAGTGCTGTGAGCATACTCACCCACGCAGTATTGATTGTTGGTTTGATTATGTCTTCAAATTCGATGAATAAGGGACGACCGCCTCTGAATTCTCTTATCAGGCCATCGGCCGCCCAGTCGCCTAGAGCAATGGTGGGAGTTATGAGAGCTAAAAACACGATGAGCCAACTTGCGGCAATAGCTGGTGTTTTCCACTTGTTTAAGGGAGTGAGAACAATTTCTGACTGGGTCGTCATGTCCGGTTTTCTAAATCTGCGACTAAAAATAGTTTCTATTATTACGGCAACAGCAGCAAGTGATAAAAGTATTAAAGCGAGAGCGAAAGAAACAGGTTGGTTGCTTAGTCTTGTAGTCCAGATGGCTCTGGTGAGAGTGTCATATCGCATGAGTTGAACGGCGCCGAAGTCGCTGATTGTGTATAAAAAAACTAGCAATGATCCAGCAAATAGCGAAGAAGCGATTTGCGGGAGAACAACTTTTCTGAAAGTTGCCCAACCGGAGTCACCAAGTAGCCGAGCACTTTCTTCTAAGGAGCTTGGGAGGTTTTTTAATCTGGCGGCAACGGGTAAATACACGTACGGGTAGGTGAAGAGTGTGAGAACAAGCCAAGCTCCAAATAAGCCGCGCAATTCTAGTGTTGTATCTATCCCAATTTTTTCAACGAGGTTATTAGCAAGTCCACCTGGGTTTAGTGTCCTTATGAAAGCTGCAGCTCCTACAAAGGTAGGAAAAACAAGTGGAAGAGGAAGGACTACTTTAAGTATTTGACGCGAAGGAATATCAGTTCTAACAGTCAACCAAGCCAAGCCCGTCCCCAAAATTGCTGCTGACAAAGTAACTAACACCGTCAGGTTTACAGTTCTTATGAGGGGTGAGAGAGTTTGTTCGGAAAAAAGTAGACCTAGAGGATCTGAATCGCTGGTTATATTTCTCCAAATTAGGTATAAACCTGGGCACGCGAAGAGAAAAGCAGTGATTAAAGCTGTTACTTTCAGCGCCAGAGGTGCTCTCTGGCTATGTCGTAAAGAATTACTAGTTAAGAATTCCACTTTCTCTAACTATTCGCTCGGTTTCTTCAAAGCCTCCGCCTAATGAATCAAAGTCTACCGAACCAATCTCAAGAGCTTCCAGAACTGGAAGAATAGGGTTAGGTTTTGAGCCTTTTGCTAGTGGATATTCGAAGGTTTTATTAGAGAAATAGGATTGAGCCTGTGGAGTTAGAAGGTAGGAAATTAGTTCATTTGAAGCGTCTTTGTCTTTAGCTGTTTCAAGAATTGTTGCAGCAGTAATTATCAAAAGTGACCCAATATCGTTAGAAGGAAAATCATAGTTTTCAGCTCTGTGTTCATTCCCTAAGGCTGCGGCTTCTTGATAGTTGTAATAGTGATTGACTAGTCCCATGTCGACTTCACCTCTGCCCGTTGCTTCAACAATTGATCTGTTATTTGGGTAGTACTTTGCACCATTATCAACCATGTCGTTCAACCACTTGGTGGCGGTTTCGTTGCCGTGCTGATCACGGAATACAGTGAACCAGTCTTCAAAAGATCCGTTGGTTCCCGGTATTGCCACCCGATTTTTGTATGCAGGGTCTGTGAGTTCAAAAACAGAGTTGGGGAGCTCGTTAGGTGCTACTTCATCAACGTTATATACAAGAACACGTTTTCTGCCAGAGAAACCTATCCATGAACCGCTTGCTGCGTGATTCTGTTCCTCGACTAGAGAAAGAACATTTTGGTCAATAGAACCTAGAAGGTCGTTACCTTCAAGGAAGCCCACAGGTCCTGGGGAGCGGGAAACGAAGACGTCCGCTTCAGTTGATTTGCCTTCTTCGTTAATCAGAATCGCCAGATCTGTTGAATTACCCCAACGTACCCTCACGTCGATTCCAGTTTCACAAGCAAATGCTTCAAGAATGGGAGAAATTAGGTATTCGCTTCGTCCCGAATATATTGTCACTTCTTTACCCGCATCATTCTTGCAATCGCCTTGGACTATCTCAGCTGCTCTTTCAGAGAGCTCTTCACGTTTATTGCTGCCACTAGAGCAACTTGCACTTAAGAATGCAAGACAAATTAAAGATGACAGTATTATTTTGGGTTTAGTTTTCATTAGGCTGAGTGTATCGAATGGTTTTCAAAATTTGTAAGGTATACCTAACAAAATTTGAATTTAATAATGGTAAACAAAGTGCAAAAATTTATTTCTCTATTCAATTTCAGAAGACTTTCGAAACCTATTGGGTTTTTATTAGCTCTTCTGGTTTGTTTGATTGCTCTTTTTTGGGTTTTAAATGGGGTCGATCGGGATTCTCTTAGTAGATCTTGGTCCGCAGCAATGAACGAGCCATTTCTGGTTTTTCTTGTAGCAGTTGCTTTTGCCTCTGCATTTTTTTTAAGAGCTTTTGCTTGGAAAAAGATAGTGCCGGGTTTGTCTTTCGGGCAATCTTTGGCTGCAATTAATCTTTCTCTAGGAGCAAACCACTTACTTCCATTAAGACTAGGAGAGCCCCTAAGAGTTGTAAGTGTAGTTAGGCGAGCTCGGATACCTTTTGAAACTGCTACAGCTTCGACTGTTACTTTAAGGTCTGCGGATATTGTCACTGTCGTTTGTTTGGGTTGCTTAGCGGCCCCTGGAGCTTTTGTTGAAGTAGTTGGATACTGGGGTTTTGCTGCACTCGGGCTTGCTCTAGGGATCTGTGCCTTCGGCTTCTTGTGGATGAGAAAACTTCAAAGAATTAATCCACTTAGTATGAGTTTGCCAGGACCACTGGTTTTTTTCTTGACTGCCTTCGCATGGTTTGCAGAAGCTGCAGTGATTTGGCAATGTGCACGATGGTCAGGAATAGAGCTGACACCTTCTGAAGCACTTTTCGTAACTGCAGTAGCCGTGGCTTCACAAATTGTGGCTGTGGCTCCAAGCGGTTTTGGAACATACGAGGCAGCTTCAGTAGCAGCATATGCAGTTTTGGGATATGACCCTGGAGTAGCACTAGCTGCTGCTCTTATTACTCATGCACTGAAAACAGCTTACTCTCTATTAGCCGGGGGAATTTTTACGTTTTTTCCGAAACCAGGCGCATTAGGAAAGTTCCGACTTATTAAACACAAGCATACGAATTCAATTTCGGTACCTGAGATTTCAACTCATGCCCCGATTCTTTTCTTCATGCCAGCTCTGAATGAAGAAGAGACAGTTGAGGCTTGTATAAAAAGATGTCCTGAAAGCATTTCAGGAAGAGAAGTTCAAGTATTAGTAATAGATGATGGTTCCACAGATCGAACTGCGCAAAGATCAAAAGATGCAGGTGCGAAGGTAATTTCATTACCCACTTGTGGTGGTTTGGGTGCTGCGGTTCGTATGGGACTTCAATATGGTGTTGAAATTGGGGCCGCGGCTATAGCTTTTTGTGATGCTGACGAAGAGTACCCGCCTGATGAACTGGAAAATTTAGTAAATCCCATACTTTCTAACGAATCGGACTATGTAGTTGGAAGCAGATTTTTAGGAACTATAAAACACATGCGACCACACAGGCGTTTCGGGAATAAGGTTCTTACTATTTTATTATCGGTAATTGCCCGACGAAGGATAACTGATGGGCAGTCAGGATACCGTGCCTTTTCTTATGAGGCTGCGGTAAACGCAGAGATAATTCACGATTTTAACTATGCTCAGGTTTTAACCCTTGACCTTTTAGCCAAAGGTTATAGATACGAAGAAGTTCCAATAAGTTACAGATTCAGGACTAAAGGAGACAGCTTTGTGAAGTTGGGTGGGTACCTAAGAAAAGTTGTCCCAGCTGTGTACAGGGAATTGAATACCGCTTAAATAATCAATCTTCTACAACGTGTGTTTGAAATTCCTCGAGAGAGGATTGCCATGAGTCATGATCAAATAAACCATCTGATTTGAGTGCCTTAGCTGCGGCGTATCCCATTGACAGTGCGTGATGAAGATTGTCGGGCGCAAAAAGGCCTTGTCGTCCAAACACGGTCATTCTTTTCTGACTAGCTGACCAATCGATGAGATTTTTGAACTTTTCTTTGTAGTCGAGATCGTAAACAGGGTAAACCTTTGGCAGGCGTCGAGTTTCGACGCCCAAAAGATTAATCTTCGGCAGCCCTTGTTTTGCTAGTGATTCGACCATTAGTTCTCCAAGCTCTTCGTTGTTTGCAAGCCAAATTTGGTCGTCTTTCCAGCAAGGAACCTCGCAACATATAATTGTAAAATCCTTCGGATCGGGACCTTCCCTGTAGTTCTTAGGTTCAGAGATTCTGCTTATTGGAGTATCCATTCCTGGAAAATAGTGAGCATCAAACTCAGTCAGTTTTTCATGATCGCAAATCAAATAAACGAGCACCATTGCTCTGTATCTAAGTTGTTCTAATGATTTGATGATTTCTGGTTCTGGAGAAGGGGAGATCATTTTGGCTAATGCACTGAAGGGAGCGGTAGACCATACTCTTTGCGATTCGAATTTTTGGTTATTCGTTGTAGTGATTACGCGATTTTCATCTGTTAGATCGATTTTTTCTATCTCTGTTTCAAACAAAAATTTCGCGCCTTTGCTTTGAGCTTCTTCTGCTAGTCGTTCACAGATTTGTCCATAACCATTTCGAGGGTAAAAAAATTTTTGTCCGTTGTTAATTGTGGAGTAAATTAACTTTTTTAAAATTTCAATATGTGAACTTGCGGAAACTCTTTTTTGTGCAAGATCAGAATGGAGTTCATTCGCAGGCATTCCCCATAATTTTTTTGCATATGGTTTGTAAATTAAGTCAAACACTTTCGGTCCAAGCCCAGCTTTTATGTGTTCAGCGAAAGTTTCTTCTGTCGGATGAGCGAAAGGCGCGGTAAGAGAGTCCTTAAAAAGAGCAAAGACACTTTTAGGCGGTAGCGATTTAACTAAGTTCGTTAAACTCAGGGGGAAGGTTACCCATTTTTCTTCAACTCGTATCCGACCGTTGCGATTCCGTGTTTGAAGGTCATCTCCTAAAATGTTTTTTAATATTTCTAACAACGGCTTAGAAGTGGCAGGGTGTAGGCGGTGCGAGCCGTAATCGACCTGCATGCCGTTTAGCTCAAAACTAGCTGACATGCCACCAGGGTGATCTAGACGTTCAATTACTGTTACGTCATGCCCCTTACTGGCTGCTTCGTAGGCAGACATTAAACCTGCAGGTCCTGATCCAACAATCAGTACTTCGGTTTCTGAACTAAGAGGTTTTTCCAAAAGCAGACACTTCCACATCTTTATGCTCTAAGCCGACACGGTCTCCTTTTGAGTGAGGTGTAGCGGGAGCAGTACGTACTTTTAACTTCGTTCCATCATTTAGTTTTACCGTTACGAGTGAATCATGACCGTAGTATTCGGTAGTTTCTATTACAGCATCATCACCACTAGTAAGCATTAGATTTTCAGGTCTAATAACTAGTTCAATATTCCCTTCATAATGTTGATCGAGTTTCAAAAAACCTATTGGGGTTTCGGCTTTATGTCCTGAAGCTTTGCAAGTGACCAGGTTTACTGCTCCTACGAAAGAAGCAATCCAATTGTTGGAGGGTTTTTCATAAATAATATTTGGTGAATCCACTTGGAGAATTTTGCCGTCATTCATAACGGCTACCCTGTCACCGAGTAAAAAAGCTTCATCTTGATCGTGTGTGACGAAAATTGTAGTAACTCCTAATTCGCTTATTAAACGATTGACTTCTGCGCGCACTTCTATCCTTAGAGCACTGTCTAGATTTGAGAAAGGTTCATCCAAAAGAAGAACAGAAGGTTGCGGAGCAAGCGCTCTGGCCAAAGCAATCCTTTGTTTCTGACCGCCTGAAAGTGTTTCAGGGCGACGTTTTTCAAAATTAGGCAAGCCAACGATTTCTAACAATTCAGAAACTCTTTGCTTTTTAGGGTCATTCTTTTTCAGCCCGTAAGCGACATTTTGTTCAACGGTCATGTGCGGGAATAGAGCCGCATCTTGAAAAACCATTCCAACTTTTCGTTTTTCTGGGGCTATAGATATGTCATCATCGAAAACAATTTGATCGCATATTGTTATTTTCCCTTCTTCCGGATTTTCAAGTCCGGCGATGCTTCGTAAAAGAGTTGTCTTACCGCAACCACTTGGACCTAGAAGAGAGAGGATTTCAGAAGAAGCAACTTCCAAGTCGATTTTTGCTAAAACGGTTTCTTCGTCAAAGGTTTTAGAAACTCTCTCAACTCTGACGTCACCGAACTCTGAATTAACTTTCATAAGTTTTAAGGATA
>CEWB01025361.1_pt1 | contig 31732 bp, 31 predicted proteins | sample 530831 | NCBI WGS metagenome assembly CEWB01 (sample SAMEA2621013, study PRJEB7988) | marine metagenome | biome: marine biome (ENVO:00000447); feature: surface water layer (ENVO:00002042); material: "saline water (ENVO:00002010), including plankton (ENVO:xxxxxxxx)" | depth 5 m | reverse complement strand
TTGGGATATATATTGCACTAAATCTGTATATGAGGATATGACAACAGGATTTCCTATTTTTAATATTTTGGAGCATTTTAGAGGGGTAAACTGGCACGAAGTATCAACTGAACAAATTCCATATGAAATTCCAAAAGCTGATAATATAATTTTTACAGCTGTTCCACTTCAAAGCGAAGCTCCACCATATTCTCCGCATAGGCATAATACTGTTCCTGGGGACAATATGGGTTATAAAATAGAGGATACAAAAACAAAAAAAAATCTTTTTTATGCACCAGGATTAGGTGTTATTGAAGATCATGTATATGAGTATTTGAAAAATGCAGATGTAGTTTTAATTGATGGGACAGTATGGACTAACGATGAAATGTCAAGAGCTGGAGTTAATGATAAATTGGCCAGTGAGATGGGTCACTTAGATCAGTCAAGTAAAGGAGGTATAATTGATACCCTTAACTCACTCCAAAAACCACGTAAGATTCTTATTCATATTAATAATACCAATCCAATACTCAATGAGGAATCTGAAGAGAGAAAATTCTTGAATTCAAATAATATAGAAGTGTCTTACGATGGTATGGACATCATTATTTAAGGAAAAAAAATGACAAAGCCGTGGACAAGAGAAGAATTTGAGAACAGATTAAGAGAAAAAGGAAAGGGGTATCATATTTACCATCCTTTTCATGTCATGATGTATGAAGGCAAATTATCTAAAGAGCAACTTCAAAGTTGGGTTCTAAATAGATTTTATTACCAGATAAGTATTCCACTAAAAGATGCTGCAATTTTATCAAATTGTCCTAATCAAGAAATTAGAAAAGAATGGATTGTAAGAATTCTTGATCATGATGGAGAGGGAGAAGTTGAAGGTGGTATAGAAGCTTGGATAAATCTTGGTAAGGCTGTTGGTTTATCAAGAGAGGATGTAACATCTTTAAAACACGTTAGCCCCGGAGTTAAATTTGCTGTTGATGCTTACATTAATTTTGCTAAACAGCGTTCATGGCAGGAGTCAATTTGCTCTTCATTAACAGAGCTATTCGCTCCTCATATTCATCAACAGAGAATAAGTTCTTGGCCAAAAATGTATCCTTGGATTGATGAATCAGGACTTAGTTATTTTAAAAAGCGTTTAACAGAAGCTAGAAGGGATGTGGAGCACGGTTTAGGCGTTACTTTAGATTATTTTAGTCAAACAAGAGAGATGCAAGAGCAAGCTTTAGAGATTCTTCAATTTAAATTAAATGTGTTATGGGTGATTGCTGATTCAATTATGCTTGCATCATCAAATATAAAAGTAGAAGATAGAGATTATTTAAGGCAACCAATAAATTAATTATGACCATTAACACCAAAGATATATATAAAATTGCAGCGCACCATCGATTTCAGTGGGAAAAAGCACAGGATTGTTACGTAATTTTATTTCCAGAGGGTATGGTTAAATTAAATGGAAGCGCTGGTGAGGTTTTAAATTTAGTTAATGGTGAATCAACTGTTGAATTTATAACAGAGACATTAAGTAAGAAATTTATAGATGTCCCAAATATTGCTAAAGATATTGAAGGAATGATAGAGTTAGCATTAGATAAGGCATGGATTGAGAAGGTAAACTAGAAAATGGCATTAGATAAAAAAAATAATGGTGTTTCAGCTTCAACAACAGCAACGCAACCATTGTGGTTGCTTGCTGAAATCACTTACCAATGCCCACTTCAATGTGCGTTCTGTTACAACCCAACAGATTTTGATAAACACACTCAAAATGAACTAGATACTAATTCTTGGATAAAGGTTTTAAGACAAGCAAGAGATTTAGGAGCTGCTCAGCTTGGACTCTCCGGAGGGGAGCCATTACTTAGAAAAGATATTGAAGAGATTGTAACTGAGGCAAGCTCTTTAGGTTACTACAGTAATTTAATAACTTCCGGTGCAGGTATGAATGAAAAAAGAATTGATGCATTGAAAGATGGTGGCCTTGACCATATTCAATTATCAATGCATGACATAACTGAAGAAATAAATAATTTTATAACTAATACTAAAACTTTTAAATTAAAACAAAAAATAGCAGCTATGATTAAAGACAGAGGCTACCCGATGGTGCTTAATGTTGTATTACATAGATATAATATTGACCATATTCAAGAAATTCTTGAAATGGCTGAAGGTTTGGGAGCAGATTATATTGAGTTAGCAAATACACAATATTATGGATGGTCATTGGTAAATAGAGATCAGTTAATGCCAAAAAGAGAACAAGTTTTGCATGCTGAAAAAGTTACAAATGAATTTCGCGAGCGTATTGGTAATAAAATGAAGATATTTTTTGTAGTTCCAGATTATTTTGATGAAAGACCAAAAAAATGTATGAATGGCTGGGGCGAAGTATTTATGATAGTAACTGCTAATGGCGACGTGCTTCCTTGCCATTCTGCTAGAGTTATTCCTAATCTAGAATTTCCTAATGTTAAAGATACAGGTTTAAAAGGTGCCTGGTATGATTCCCCAGCTTTTAATAAATTCCGGGGTGATGACTGGATGAAAGAGCCATGTAGAAGCTGCTCTGAGAAAGAAAATGATTTAGGTGGATGTAGATGTCAAGCTCTTTTATTGTCGGGTGATGCAGAAAGTGCTGACCCTGTTTGCACGAAATCTCCAAATCGTCATTTAATTGATCAAGCAATAAAGGATACTGAAAATCCAGGGGTTGAAGCCAAACCTATTATGTTTAGATCAAATAAAAATTCGAAAAAAATATCTGATGGTGATGAAAAAGAAAGATTAGAAAAATTTCACGCTACCCCTTAGTTACATTTTATATTAGGCTAATATGAGTCTTTTTTTAAATCCAAAGGTAATAACCTTAGCAGCATTATCATCACTTGCCCCTTTCGCAATCGATACTTATCTTCCAGCATTTCATATTATTAGTAAGGATTTATTTACCTCACCTCAAGGTATTCAGCAAAGTTTAACTTTTTATCTTTTACCTTATACGGTAATGCTTTTATTTCATGGTCCAATATCTGATGGTATTGGCCGAATAAAAACTTTGCAATGGGGATTAATTTTATTTTTTATTGCTTCTTTGGGGTGTGTATTTGCATCAACTATTGAATCATTATGGTTTTTTAGAGCTTTACAAGGTATTGGGGGAGGGGCTGGAAGTGTAGTTGCTAGGGCGATGGTAAGAGATATGTATCATGGAGCTGAGGCTCAGAGAGTTATGGCTACTGTTCAAATATTATTTGGAATTGCACCAGCTATTGCTCCGATGATTGGAGGTCTTCTTTTAGGTTTTAATTGGCAAGCTATATTTATTTTTCTTGCTGCTTATTCAGCCATAGCAATATTGATGGGGTCTACTATCTTAACTGAAACTGTAAATCAATCAATGCGTGTTCCATTTTCAATTGTAGGAGCCATTAGTAGATATAAAACCTTAATGTTAAATAGAGAATTTATATTATTAATTCTTTCTGTTTCATCAAATTTTGCAGCTTTCTTTATATATGTTTTAGCTAGCCCTATATTTTTAATTGATCATCTTGGGTTTACACCACAACAGTTTGGGTATTTGTTTATACCAACTGTTTCTGGAATGATGCTTGGATCTTTAATTGCTAAAAAAGCTGCAGGTGTTATTGATTCTAAATTAGTCCTAAAATTCGGTTATTATTGGATGTTTACCATATCTCTAGCTAATTTAATATTTTGTTGTTTTATGCCAAATAATGCATCTATTAATATAGGTTTTATCGCATTATATAATATAGGTATGGCTTCCGTAATGCCAATTATCTCGATTGCGGCTCTAGATTGTTTTCCAAAAATTAGAGGCACAGCCGCATCAGGCCAAGCTTTTGTGCAAATGTTATTTTCGTCTGTGGTGGCTGGTATTATTGTACCGATACTTTGGTTTTCAACTTTTGGATTATCAATAGGGTTATTTATATTAATTAGCCTTGGTTTCTCTACAATAAGAAAAACTAGATTATGGAGTGTGTGATTTAATTTTACCAATATTTTTCTATTGTGATGTTCCCTGGTTTACTTCTTCGATTAATTTCTATACCTTTGTTATTTAAATTATTAATTGTTTCTTTAATCATATCTGGATTACCACATATCATAAATTGAGAAGTTTTAGATATTTTAATATTGGTAATAGATTCAAAAATTCCATTATCGATTGCGTTCGGTATTCTCGCGTTTAAACACCCATCAATTTTTTCTCTAGTAACGGATTTAATATAATTAAATTGTTGTGGATATCTTTTATTGAATTCAGCTATTTGATCTGAATAGGTCAATTCTCCTTTTTTTCTTACCCCATGGATTAAAATTACTTTTTTAAATCTTTTCCAAGGATCATTTGTTTTTAATAGTGAAATAAAAACACCTAAACCTGTTCCTGTACCAAGCATCCATAGGTTATCACCTTCAGGAACTTCACTCATAATAAAGTAACCATAAGCGTTATTATTAACTAATATTTTGTCACCAGATTTAAGTTTACTTAGCTCTGGGGTGAGTATTCCATTAGGTATTTTTACGTAAACAATTTCTAAGAAATTATCTGAAGGGGCACTGACATAAGAGTAAGGCCTACTAATAATTTCATTATTTATTTCTAAAGCAATTCTTGTAAATTGACCTGAAATATAGGGATTTACTTTTGCATCAATCTTAATTGATGCTAATGAGTCAGTCCAGTTTTTTTGTTCTAGAATCGTACCTTCAATCCAATTACTTTTTGAAATAGGCTGCATTGATCAAATATAAAAATACATAGATATTATAAAATTATTGATAATATAAATTTAATCTTCAATTAGTAACTTACGCTTATTTGTTTCATTACTAAATTTGTCTGCGTCTGGGAGGGGATCTTTTCTTGCAGTAATTATTGGCCAAACCTTAGCTAATTTTGCGTTGATTTCTATGAATTCTTGTTGATCTTCTGGAACATCATCTTCAGCAAAAATCGCCTCAACTGGACACTCTGCAACACATAAAGTACAGTCAATACATTCTTCTGGATCAATTGCAAGAAAATTACTTCCTTCTACAAAACAGTCAACTGGACATACATCTACACAATCAGTGTATTTGCATTGAATACAAGATTCGGTTACAACATAAGCCATTTTTACTTTCCTTTTTATTTAATCGTATTTTAAGTTATTTTTCTCACTTATCCAATAATTGAATCATACCTGCACCAACTGTATGAAACGTGGTTTCATCAACTATTATGAAGGAACCAGTACCTCTATTTTCAAAATAGTTATCGACTATTAATGGTTGAGCTAATTTGAAAGAAACATTTGCTATATCGTTTGTTTTAAGTTCATTTTGTACTTTTTCATGTTCAAGCGTTTCAATATTGACTTTGTAATTTATATTAGTGATTTTAGCTTTAGAAGTTCTCGTTGTATGCATCAATAAATATGTTCTATTAGTAGAAAGTGGACTCTCAGAAAACCAACAGATTGTTGCTGTAAAATTTTTAATAGCATCGATTGAATCATTAAAATGAACTAACATATCACCTCTAGATATATCAATTTCATCTTTTAGTAAAACGGTAATTGATTGTTCAGGTATAGCCTCATTAATATTCTTCTCTCCAATTCTAATTTCTTTTATTGAAGATTCATTACCAGAAGGTAAAGCTTTCACTTTATCATTTACTTTAAGAAAGCCAGATTCAATTCGACCCATAAATGCTCGAAAGTCATGGAGTTTGTGATTTGCTGATTCTCTAGGCCTACATACGTATTGAATAGGAAGTCTAAAAGATGACTCTTTAAAATCATTAGTTGTATCAAGAGTGTCTAGTAATTCTAAAAGCGTTGATCCTTTGTACCAGTCCATAGAATTACCCCTATCAACGATCATATCTCCTTTTAGAGCAGAGATTGGAAGAAATTTAATGTCTATTTTATTATTCTTCGAAAAAATATTTTTTTCAAATTGTCTATAACTTTCACAAATAGAATTATATTTTGATTCATCAAAATTAATTAAATCCATTTTATTTATTGCTACAATGATATGTTTAATGCCCAGTAATTTTGCTAAATAAGTGTGTCGTTTAGTTTGAGTTAAAATACCTTTTCTTGCGTCAATTAAGATTATTGCCAGCTGAGCAGTTGAAGCACCCGTAACCATATTTCTAGTATATTGTTCATGACCAGGGGCATCAGCAATAATGTATTTACGATTCCCAGTGCTAAAGTATCGATAAGCAACGTCAATAGTGATCCCTTGTTCTCTTTCTGCTTGAAGTCCATCAGTTATTAATGATAAGTCAATTTCAGTCATTCCTTTTTTTCTTGAAGTATTTTTAATTTGAGCTAATGTATCAGATAATATCGTTTTAGTATCAAATAAAAGTCTTCCTATAACAGTACTTTTTCCATCATCAACACTTCCGCAGGTCATAAATCTAAGAACAGTATCATTTATTTTATTTTTCATATTAAAAATATCCTTCTTTTTTTCTTTGTTCCATTGATGCTTCAGATACTTGATCATCAAGCCTTGTTTCACCTCTCTCTGAAATAGAAGTAGTTGCTGTTTCTAATATTATTTTTTCTACTGTATCAGCATTACTTTCAACAGGAGCAGTACAGGTTATGTCACCAACAGTTCGAAATCTAACTGAAATATTTTCGATAATTTCATTTGATTTTGCAGGAGTTATATTTGTTATTGGTACGATGGCATTATCTCTTCTCACTATTTCTCTTTCATGTGCAAAATAAATATTAGGTAATGAAAGCTTCTCTCTATCAATGTATTGCCATACATCCATTTCGGTCCAATTAGAAATTGGAAATGCCCTTATATTTTCTTCGTTATGTACTTTTGCATTGTATAGGTCCCAAAGTTCAGGCCTCTGATTTTTAGGATCCCATTGGCCAAACTCATCACGAAAACTCATGATTCTTTCTTTTGCTCTAGCTTTTTCTTCATCTCTTCTAGCTCCCCCAATGCAACAATCAAATTTATTTTCCGAAATAGCCTCAAGTAAAGTTATTGATTGATATTTATTTCTAGGTTCATTTTCAGATTTTAAAACTATAGAACCTTTTTTCATTGATTCTTCAAGCGAAGCAACAATAAGTCTCTCACCAAGTTCATTTACTTTTTCATCTCTAAAATTAATTACTTCAGGATAATTATGCCCAGTATCAATATGCATTAATGGAAATGGAAATCTACCAGGCCTGAAAGCTTTTTCAGCAATTCTTAATAAACAAAGTGAATCTTTACCTCCAGAGAAAAGTAAAACTGGATGACTGCATTGTCCAGCAACTTCTCTCATAATATGAATTGCTTCAGATTCTAACCAATCTAGATGAGTTAATATTTTTTCCATTATTTTTCACCTTGATTATGAAGACCACATTCTCTTTTTTCATCTACTTTTGTTGGATCAAAATAGTCAAATTCATTCTCAAGATTATTTTCATTCATATACTTTTCTAGCTCTAAATCTGACCAGTAGTAAAAAGGACTTACTTTTAATAGCCCTTCATTTGATTCACTTACAATATCTATGTTATCTCTAAATTGTGTTTGTCCTTTTCTTAGGTTAGTTATCCATAAATCTGGTTTTAATTCTTTCATAGCTCTATTGAAAGGCTCGAGTTTAACTTGTTCTGTAAACTCTTTATGTTTTGGGTCGCTAATTTCTGGAATTTGTCCCATAAAAACCTCTCTATGAGCAGAGGTATGATGAGGCGTATAGAGTTTTAGGTTTAAATTTAAAGATGAAATAATTTTTTCAGCATAAATATAAGTAGCTTTAGTGTTATATCCAGAGTCACACCATAAAACTTTAATATCTGATTTTTCTTTTACACATAAATTGATTATTGCAGCTTCATATGGGCGAAAATTTGTTGTTAGAATAGGGTTTGCACTGTTTTCTAATGCCCACCTAATAATTTCTAAAGGACTTTTATTTTTTAGTTTTTTATTAATAACTGTTAAATTTTTCATAATAAATTTTATCTTTTAATACGATTCCAAACTGGATCCAAAATATCAAACGCTCCTTGATAAGGTTCAGTAAAATCATCTAAACTTTTTATTGCATCAAGTGGATCACGATCTTTTCTAATTAAATAACTTGTGAATCCAGATCGTTTGAGAAAATATATTTGATCTTTTAAAACATCTCCAAATGCTCTTAATTCATTTTTAAAATTATATTTATTTCTTAATTGATTACCAATGGAGAAAATTCTGCCGTCTGCGAATCTTTCAACATATATTGCAATTAAAGGAAAATTATTTAAATTACCTAAGGTATCTATATATTTGTGAATTTCTTCATGTGTTGAAAACCATATTCCAATTTCTTTATTTACAAATCTTTTGTCTAATTTTTCTTTATGGTAAAGAAAAACTTTTAATGGAAGTAAAATTTTACCAATTTCTGGAAACTCAGTTTGAATGACTTGATTATCTGTGGGATAGTCTTCCCCTGACAATTTAAATGCTACTACTTTTCCAGCTTGCATTTTAATTTTTTGTTCTATTTTTGGTAATTCGACAGTTATCCACTGATCATCAATAATATCTTTATTTTTTATTAACTGTGATTTCATTTAGCTGCCTCTGAGTTTTGGTAAACATGTTTTTTAAACGGATCAAGACCTATTCGGGAAACGCAATCTATAAATATCTCTGCCTCATATCTATTATTTAAATAAACTTCAATAATTTTTTTAATAACAAAAGGCATTTCTTTGGCAGAAAAGGAAGGACCAATTACCTTTCCTATACTGGCAAAATTTCCTTGATTACCTCCAATAGTTACTTGATACCATTCGCTTCCATCTTTATCTACGCCTAGTATTCCAATATGACCAACATGATGATGACCACATGCATTCATGCAGCCTGATATATTGAGATTTATATCTCCAATATCATGCAAATAGTCTATATCTTCAAAAAGATCCTGAATAGATTGGGCTATTGGAATACTTTTAGCATTTGCTAAAGAACAGAAGTCACCTCCTGGACAGCATATAATGTCTGTTAAAAGTCCAATATTTGGGGTAACCAGATGGTGCTTTTTAGCTTTAACCCACAATTCATAAAGCTTATCTTCTTGAACATCCGCTAAAATTAAATTCTGTTCATGAGATACTCTGATTTCACTAAAGCTATATTCCTCAGATAGGTTTGCAACTGCTCTCATTTGTGAAGAAGTTGCGTCACCTGGGGGATTTCCAGTCTCTTTTAAAGAAAAAATAACAGAGCGGTAACCTTTCTTTTTATGAGGATTTGTACATTTAGAAATCCATTGTTTGAAAGATTTATCATTATCATGACTCTTTAAACTATCTTTTGTAATTTCTTTGTAATTAGGCTCTGAAAAATATTTTTTTATTCGATTTAACTCTTCTGAATTTATGGTATTTGGACCATCTTTTATAAATTTCCATTCCTCCTCAACAAGTTTTTTAAATTCATCAATTCCAAGAGATTTCACTAAAATTTTTATACGTGCTTTATAGATATTATCTCTCCGACCATAAAGATTATAAACCCTTAAAATTGCCTCACAGTAAGTTAGGATATGTTTCCATTCAAGTTCTTTTTTTATAACAGATCCAATTAATGGTGTTCGCCCCAAACCACCACCAACCCAAATTTTAGTAACCATTTCATCATTTTTATTTTTAAAGAATTCTAGGCCAATATCGTGACATTGTACTAGAGCTCTATCTTTTTTTGAGCCATTTATTGCAATCTTAAATTTTCTTGGAAGGAGTGCAAATTCAGGATGAAAAGTACTCCATTGCCTTAAAATTTCTGCAATATGTCTAGGATCTATAATTTCGTCATAAGTAACCCCTGCAAATTGATCTGTTGTTATATTTCTAATACAATTTCCTGAAGTTTGAATAGCATGCATTTCTACTTCGGCTAATTCTTTTAAAATATTTGGAGTTTCTTCTAGCTTTGGCCAATTAAATTGAATATTTTGTCTTGTACTGAAATGTCCATAACCTCTATCATATTGGTCAGCTATATCAGCTAATTTAAATAATTGATTAGAAGAGAGAAGTCCATAAGGTATCGCCACTCTTAACATAGGAGCATGACGTTGAATATAAAGACCATTCTGAAGTCTAAGTGGCCTAAATTCCTCATCAGACAACTCTTTCTTTAAGTACCGATCTAGTTGGTTTTGATATTGGTTTACTCTTTCGTTAACAATTTTCTTATCAATGTGATCATATTTGTACATATAGAACCTTTTTTATCACTTAATTAGTTGAATACCAACAATTAATAAAACAATAGCTAAAATAAAACGTAACCACTTCTCATCAATTTTTGCACTTAAATTACTTCCTAATGATATTCCTGGTATTGATCCTATTAATAATGAAAGCAGTAAATAGTTGTTTACTGTCCCTAAATTTAAATGCCCTAAGCCAGCAAAAAATGTTAGGGGAACTGCATGAGCAATATCAGTTCCAATAACTTTTTTTATACTCAAAGATGGGTAAAGTAAAATTAAAGCTGTAACACCCAATGCACCTGCTCCAACAGAGGTTAATGTAACTAATATACCTAATAATAAACCTAATGATATAGTTAGAATAGTCGTGTTTTTATTATCTCTAATAATTTTTTTTCTAGATTTTTTTAAAATGAATGGTTGTAAAATAACGGCAAAGGACGTTAGCACTAGTGCAATTCCTAAGAAAAAATTAATTATTTCTACGTTTTCGTAAGCATATAAATCGATACCTTTCAGGTAGTAAGTTGTAAAAAATGAAGCAGGGATACTTCCAAGCATTAAATTTTTTACAATCTTCCATTCAATATTGTTTAGGCGTGAGTGAGATATAACTCCAGCAGATTTTGTAATTGCAGCGTAAAGTAAATCTGTCCCAATTGCTACAGCAGTTGGGAATTTAAACAATAAAACAAGTAGAGGAGTCATTAGTGATCCACCTCCAACACCTGTTAAACCAACTAAGAGTCCAACAGCAAAACCAGAAAATATGAATTCAATAGCCATAGATTTAATTTAATTTAATTGCAATGAAATATAGCAGATTTTGATATACTATTTTAATAATAAATATTTCTATTAATATAACTTTTGAATATATGAAACTTCAACAATTAAGATGTGTTTATCAAATAGTAGAGAATGATTTTAATATCTCTAAAGCTGCTGAATTTCTGCATACTTCTCAACCTGGAGTAAGTAAACAAATACAACTTTTGGAAGATGAAATTGGGATTAAAATTTTTCAAAGAAATGGGAAAAGATTGACTGGTTTAACAGACGCTGGAAATGACTTGTTCAAATCAATTTCGGAGATTATTAGAGAAGTATCAAATATAAAAAATATTTCTAATGAGTACGAAAAAGAAGATACCGGAACATTTACAATTGCAACTACACATACGCAAGCAAGATATAAATTACCTAAAATAGTTGAGGCTTTTGTAAAAAAATATCCCAAAATTAATCTTAATATTCATCAAGGCAACCCCTCACAAGTGACTGAGCAAATTTTAAAAGGCGAGGCTGATGTAGGAATTGCAACAGAATCAATTGGTCAAAATGAAAAAATCTTGTGTATTCCATGCTATTCATGGAATCGTGTTTTGGTATTCCCGAAAAATCACCCATTAATGCAAATCAAAGAAATCACACTAGAAAATATTGCTTCTTACCCAATGATTACCTATGATTATGCTTTTACTGGAAGCACAATCGTCTCAAAAGTATTTAAAGAAGCTAATATTAATCCTAATATTATGCTAACTGCAATTGATGCTGACGTAATTAAAACTTATGTTGAATTAGGTTTAGGTATTGGATTAATTGCTGAAATGGCTTATGACCAAAATAAAGATTCACATTTAGATTCCAGAGATGTTAGTCATTTATTTCCAACAAGCACTACATTTATTGGAATTAGGAGAGAAACTTTTGTGAGGGGGTTCACTTACGATTTTATAAAAATGTTTACTCCGGAAATTAAGGAATCTGAACTAAGAAATTTTCTAAAAATTTAAATTTTGAGTTAATATTCATTAACAAATAAATGAAAGGTTAAGTATGAAATCTGATTTAGAAATTGCACAAAGTTCACATCTACAAAAAATTGAAGACGTTGCAAAGAAAATAAATATTACTCAAGATGCATTGGTTAATTTTGGTTCTTATATGGCAAAAATTAATCTTAAAGAGTTAAAACAAGCAGAGAAAAAAGATGGAAAACTGATCTTGGTTACTGCAATGAGTCCAACTCCAGCAGGTGAGGGTAAAACAACAACAACAATTGGATTAACTGACGCTATTGCAAGCCAAGGTAAGAGTGTCGTAGCATGCTTGCGTGAGCCTTCATTAGGGCCTGTATTTGGAATGAAGGGGGGTGCTACAGGAGGTGGGTATGCACAGGCAATTCCGATGGAGAATATTAACTTACATTTTACTGGAGACTTTCATGCCATTACTTCAGCAAACAATCTTCTTTCAGCGTTGATTGATAATCATATTTATCATGGAAATAAATTAGGGATTGATCCAGATGCAATTACCTTCAAAAGAGGATTGGATATGAATGATAGATCCTTAAGAAAGATCAATATTGATAATGCTCGTTATCAATATCAAGGTGGATTTGATATTTCAGTTGCAAGTGAGGTGATGGCAATTTTTTGCTTAGCATCATCATTAGATGATTTAACATATAGATTGGGAGAAATACAAGTTGCACAAAATCTTGATAAGAATAAATCACCTATATTTGCAAAAGATTTAAAAGCTCAAGGTTCAATGGCTGCTTTGTTAAAAGATGCTTTTATGCCTAATTTGGTTCAAACATTAGAGCATAACCCAGTCTTAATTCATGGAGGCCCTTTTGCTAATATTGCACATGGATGTAACTCATTTATCGCTTCTCAATTAGGTTTAGATATGGCTGATTATGTTGTGACTGAAGCTGGTTTTGGTGCTGATTTAGGAGCGGAAAAATTTATTGATATCAAATGTCGTCAAACAGGATTAAATCCTAGTTTAATTGTTATTGTAGCCACTATAAGGGCTATGAAATACCATGGTGGGAAAAAAGTTGAAGATCTCAACGATCAGGATCTGGATGCTCTTGGGAAAGGATTTTCTAATCTTGAGCGCCATATTGAAAACTGTAGCCAACATTTTGGTTTAAATATAGTAGTTGCTATTAATCATTTTCAGACAGATACCGATGAAGAGGTCAAATTTGTTCAAGATAAAGTTGAAAGCTTAGGTTTCAAGGCTATTTTATGTTCACATTGGGGACATGGATCTAAAGGTGCAAAATTATTAGCTCAAGAGGTAATGAATCTTGTTGAAAAGCCAAACCAATTTAAATTTCTTTACGATACAAAAGATTCTATCGTATCCAAAATATCAACAATTGCTCAAAAAATTTACCGAGCCAAAGATGTTGTATTTGAGGATGACGCTTTAATACAACTTAAAAAAATTGAAGATGAATATGCACATTTTCCAGTATGTATTGCAAAAACACCATATTCTTTTTCCGGCGACCCAAAGGGTATTGGAGCTGTTTCGGATCACTCACTTATTATTAGAGAGATTAGGTTGGTTAGGGGTGCGGGCTTTATTGTTGCCATTTGTGGAAGTGTTATGACTATGCCTGGATTACCCTTAAAACCAGCAAGTGAAGGAATTTCTATTAATAATAATGGAGAAATTGAGGGTCTTAGTTAACAGTGCTTATAGTAACTTCAGAGGGAAAATCTGAGTTAGTAGTAAATAAATCAAAATTCATAGGTTATAGCATCATATCAAGATCAAAAGAGCAATTTTTAGATAAAGTTGGTGAGATAAAGAAAAATAACCCATCTTCAAGCCATACGGTTTTTGGTTTACGGATTAAAAAGAATACTATTGAACCTCATTTTAGTGACGATGGTGAACCATCAGGGACAGCAGGAAGGCCATTAATCAATATATTAGAATCCAAAAAAATTATCAATTGCGGTCTTGTAGTTGTTCGATATTATGGGGGTATTAATTTAGGTATGGGTGGGCTTGCAAGAGCTTATAGTCAAGCAGGAATAGGTGCATTGATTAATTCTAAAACAGCTATTTTTATTAACTATAATAATTATAAAATATTAATAGAATACAATAAGTTAGAAAAATTAATTAATGTAATTTGTAAAAATAAAGGTAAAATATTTGAAAAAAAATTTAAAGAAAAAGTTGAAGTTTTTACTTCATTGCCAATTGGAGCTGAGAAACTAATAAAAGAAGAATTTAAAATGATTCATATAACATTAATCGATAAGAGAAATATTGTTAAATAGGTATTTCTTTATCTGTTAATATTTAATTAATAACTAATAGGGAGCGAACTGAGATGAAATTAGAAACTATTGCTTTGCATCATGGATACGAATCAGAGAAAACAACAAAAGCTGCTACAACACCAATTTACCAAACCTCATCGTTTACTTTTGATAATACTCAGCATGGTGCTGATTTATTTGATCTTAAAGTTGAGGGTAATATTTATACCAGAATAATGAATCCTACAAATGCTGTTCTTGAACAAAGAGTTGCTGAGATGGAAGGTGGAATTGCTTCTCTTGCATTAGCATCTGGAATGGCAGCTATTACTGCTTCAATTCAGTGTATCACACAAGCGGGGGATAATATTGTTAGCACAAATCAATTATATGGGGGGACTTATAATTTATTTGCTCATACCTTTCCTCAACAAGGCATTAATGTAAAAATGGTTGACGCAGGAGATTTTGATGCCATTGATTCTGCTATTGATGATAAAACTAAAGCTCTCTATTGTGAATCTATTGGGAATCCTTTAGGTAATATTGTTGATTTAAAAGAACTAGCTACTATTGCCCATCGACATAATATACCTTTAATTGTTGATAATACTGTTCCAACGCCTTATTTATGTAAACCTTTTGATTTTGGTGCTGATGTTGTTATTCATTCTTTAACTAAATATATTGGTGGTCACGGTACAACAATTGGTGGAATTATAGTTGATTCTGGAAAATTTGATTGGGCTAAAGAGCCAAAAAAGTATCCAATGCTTAATGAACCAGATCCTTCTTATCACGGAGTTGTTTATACAGAGGCTTTAGGCCCTGCTGCATTTATTGGTCGCTGTAGAGTTGTTCCCTTAAGAAATACTGGCGCAGCACTCTCTCCAAATAGTGCATTCTTAATAATGCAAGGCCTCGAAACACTTGGTCTAAGGATGGAAAGACATTGTGATAACGCCTTAGCATTGGCAAAATTTCTTGAATCGCATGAACAAGTAGATTGGGTTAATTATGGAGCGCTACCTAATGATAAATATAATGCAAATTGTAAGAAAATTACGCAAGGAAAAGCTTCTGGAATAATAAGTTTTGGAATAACAGGAGGAATTAAGGCAGGTACAAAATTTATTGATGCTTTACAAATAATTCTAAGATTAGTAAATATAGGAGACGCTAAATCTCTTGCCTGTCATCCTGCTTCTACGACTCATAGACAGTTAAATCCAGAGGAATTGAAAGCAGCAGGTGTTAGCGAGGATATGGTAAGAATTTCAGTAGGTATTGAACATATCGATGATATTATTTCTGATGTGAAGCAAGCACTTGAAGCAGCTAAGTAAAAATGATTGTTGAGATTCTTCTATTAGTAATTATTACTATTTGTTTAATTATTTTATGGAAGATAGCTCAGTCCAAAAAAGAAGATGATATTCCAAAAGCTTTAGAAGAAAAACATCGTCAGATGCTTGTTGATATAAATGATGCATTAAATAAGCTTTCAGATAGACTCCATAAAACATTATCTGAACAAGGTAAAACTCAACAAGAAACTGTTCAATCTTCATTTAAGAATACTTCATTACAATTAATGGCTAGCGTTGAAAGTTTGACTAAAACTGTAGATAAAAGACTTCATGAGATAACAGGCAAAGTGCATGAAAGGTTAGAAGAGGGCTTTAAGAAAACAAATGCTACTTTCGTAAGTGTTATGGAAAGATTGGCTACAATAGATGAAGCTCAGAAAAAAATTGATGGTTTAACAACCAATATGGTTAGTTTGCAGGAATTATTGGGCGATAAAAAATCTAGAGGCGCTTTTGGTGAACTTCAGCTTGAAAGTCTTATTAAGAATATACTGCCTCCTGATTCATTTGCGTTTCAGCATACGTTTAAGAATAATTTAAAAGCAGATTGTGTATTATTTCTTCCAGAACCAACAGGGACTGTTGCTGTAGATTCAAAATTTCCGATGGAAAATTATCAAAAAATGTTTGATGTTTCAGCATCAGAACCAGATAAACTCAAAGCTCAAAAACAATTTAAATTAGATGTTCGTAAGCATATTGTTGATATTGCTTCCAAATATATTATTCCAGGTGAAACTTCAGATGGGGCAGTTATGTTTATCCCTGCAGAAGCAGTTTTTGCCGAAATTCACGCATACCATCCAGAGTTAATTCAAGAATCAATGGCAAAAAAAGTATGGTTAGTCTCACCTACAACCCTGATGGCGGTTTTAAATACAGCTAGGGCAGTTCTAAAAGATGTTGAAACAAGAAAACAAGTTCATGTGATTAAATCAGAACTTGGTAAACTAGGAAAAGATTTCGATCGATTTGATACTAGAATGAAAAAACTAGCAGATAATATCCGCTTAGCTCATGAAAATGCTCAAGATGTTCATGTTTCTAGTCAGAAAATTTCAAAAAGATTTTCACAGATAGAAAGAGTAGAGTTAAAAGAAAATTCAAATGATTTGTTAGATTTTGATGACCAAATTTCAAATGATAAGGCACAAGAGAATGAAGATTAATGTTCTATTTTTTGCAAGTGTAAGAGAAATGGTTGGTATTAATGCTAAAGAAGTAGATATTCACGACTCTGAAAATTCTCCTCATAAATTATTGAATTTTTTAGTTAAATCAGAACAAGGTTCATGGATATCTCTTCATAAAGATAAACATTTAATTAGATTAGCAATTAATCAAGAGCTTTCAGATTGGAATGATTTATTAAGTGACGGAGATGAGTTAGCCTTTTTCCCACCAATAACAGGTGGTTAAGTGACTGTCTGTATTCAAGAAGATGTATTTAATATTGAAAAAATAATTTCTCTCGTAAGAAAAAATAATTCCTCCATAGGAGCAATTGTATCTTTTATTGGCTTTGTTAGAGAGTTTGATAATAGTAAGAAAACTAAAAAATTATTACAAATGGATTTAGAACATTATCCTGGTATGACTGAAAAGGCGCTAAATGAAATTGAATTAAATGCTAAATCTAAGTGGCAGCTTGAAGATGTCTATATAATTCATCGAATTGGAAAATTAAAACCTACTGAGCCTATCGTTGCAGTTGTTGTTGCTAGTGAGCATAGAAAAAATGCCTTTGAAGCTTGTGAATTCATAATTGATTTTCTTAAAACAGAAGCACCTTTTTGGAAGAAGGAAATTTCAGATCAACAAATTGAAACATGGGTAGAGGGCAGAGATGAAGACTATAAAAAACGAGATGCTTGGAATGTTGACAAATAATTAATAAATCCTTTGTTATTATAGATATTTAAAATATGAGGTTGATACTAAATGAAATTGAATAAAATTGTCTTTCCGGTTGCTGGATTGGGATCACGGTTTTTGCCAGCAACAAAAGCCACACCAAAAGAAATGTTGCCAATTGTAGATAAACCTTTAATTCAATATGCTGTTGAGGAAGCTATAGATGCAGGATTTACTGAGTTGATATTTGTTAATGCTAAATCAAAGATATCCATTAAGGAACATTTTGATCGTAATTCAAATTTAGAAATAACAAATCTCACCAAGGAAAAAAAAGAATTATTAAATCAGACAAACCAAATTATTCCAAATAATGTTTCTTGCTCTTATATTATTCAAGATGAACCCTTAGGTTTAGGACATGCAATTTTATTAGCTAAATCAATTATTAAGAGAGATCCATTTGCTGTTATTTTAGCTGATGATTTAATTGATTCACAAAAAGGTGTTTTAAAACAAATGGTTGAAGAGTATAAGGATATTAATTCATCTATCGTTTCAGTCCAAAAAATTGATAAATCCAATTCTATTCATTACGGGATGGTTTCTATTCGTAATGATAGTTTAAAAAGTATGCAATTAGGTAATATTATTGAAAAACCTTTACCAGAGGATTCTCCATCAAATTTAGGCGTTGTAGGAAGATATATTTTTTGTAACAAAATCTTAGAGTTTTTAGAAGATACATCTTTTGGAGCTGGTAATGAAATTCAATTAACTGATGCTATTAAATCAATGCTTTCGTCTTATCCTGTTTTTGCTTATGAATTTGAGGGTATCAGATATGACTGTGGAGACAAGTTAGGTTTCATTAAGGCCAATATTGAATATGCTTTAAAAAGGAATAACTTTGGAGATGAGTTAAAAGAATATCTTAAGACTCGTTTGTTTCGATGAATTTAAATGATCTAATATCTAACTCTTCACTTATATATTCAAATGAAGATATTAATTTTGCGATAGAAGATTTAGCGAGAAATTTTAATTCAAAATTCATAAATCAAAAAATTACAGTCTTACCAGTAATGACAGGCGCATTAATTTTTGCTGGTCATTTAGTATCAAAATTTAATTTTTACTGTGAACTTGATTATATTCATGCTTCAAGATATTCAAATAATAAACCTAAATCAAAAGTTGACTGGAAGTATCAACCAAATATTGATTTAATAAAAGATAAAGTTATCCTAGTTTTAGATGATATTTTAGATGAGGGTATAACTTTAAATAGTATTAAAAAGAAGCTACTGGAGATGGGTGCAAAAGAAGTTTTAATATGTGTTCTTTTTGATAAAAAAATAAATAAACAAAAACCTATCAAAGTTGATTTTATTGGTCTAGAAGTCCCTGATTCTTACGTTTATGGATTTGGGTTAGATTTTAAAGGAATAGGGCGAAATATCCCTCATCTATATGCACATAAGTAACAATTTAAAATTCAATGTCTAAGAAGCCTATTAAAATTAGGGATAATGACCCGGAAATTGATAGGGAAATTCAATTGTATGAAAATCCAATTCCAAGTCGAGAATTAATTCTTCAGGTGATGTCAGAATATGGCATACCTATCAATAAAGATGAATTAATCGAAATTCTTGAAATAAGTAACGAAGAAATTACTTTTTTTGAAAAGCGTCTTAGAGCTATGGTTCGTCAGGGACAGATTTTAATTAATAGAAAAAATGTAATTTGTATCTCAGATAAACTTAATTTAATTGCTGGAAAAATTTCAGGTCATCCTGATGGTTTTGGTTTTCTTATTCCAGATGATAAAACCCATAACGACATATTTTTATCTCCTAGAGAAATGAGTCAAGTATTTAATAATGATCGAGTAATGGTTCAAATAACAGGTCAAGATAGAAAAGGAAAAATGGAGGGTAAAATTGTTGAAATTTTAGAAAGAGTAAATCCTTTAATAGTTGGAAGAGTTCTCCAGGCTCAGGGAGTTACTATTGTTGCAGCAGAGGATAAAAGAATTTGTCAGGATATTTTAATACCATATGATTCGGATATGAATGCTAAAGTTGGACAAATTGTTGAAGTAGAAATTACCACACAGCCGAGCTTCAAATCCAAACCAATGGGTAAGGTAGTAAGTATTCTTGGAGATTATAACGATAGTGGAATTGAAATTGAAATAGCGTTAAGAAAACATAATCTCCCTAATAATTTTCATAAAGATGTTTTGGATGAAGTAAATAAGTTTTCTTCTAAAGTAAGTCCATTAGATTTCAAGGGGCGAAAAGATTTAAGAGATTTGGCGTTAGTTACAATTGATGGAGAAACAGCCAGAGATTTTGATGATGCAGTTTTTGCAGAGCCAGATGGTGATAATTGGCGATTAGTTGTAGCAATAGCAGATGTCAGTGCATATGTTAAGCCATCAAGTAAACTTGATACTTCTGCAGCGGATAGGGGAAATTCTGTTTATTTTCCAAGGCGAGTGATTCCAATGTTACCAGAAGCTCTTTCTAACGGACTATGCTCTTTAAATCCAAACGTAGATAGATTATGTATGGTTTGTGACATGATAATAAATAGTAAAGGAAAATTAGTATCATATAAATTCTATCCTTCAGTAATGAATTCAAAAGCAAGATTAACCTATACAAACGTGGATAAAATTTTAAATCAAAATGATAAAGATTTAATAAAAGAATATAGTTTTATTCTTTCAGATTTGAAGAATTTAAAAAAACTTTATCAAATAATGCTAAATGCGAGAGAAAAAAGAGGCGCCTTAGAATTTGATTCTACCGAAACCACTATTGTATTTAATGAAAAAGGTAAAATTGATTTTATAAAACCTATTTTTAGAAATGAAGCCCATAGAATCATTGAAGAATGTATGCTGGCAGCAAATGTTTGTGCAGCAAATTTCTTAATTGATAAAAAAATAGATGGTCTTTTTAGAAATCATGAATGTCCTTCAGAGGAAAAACTTGAAAACTTAAGAGGTTTCCTGAGTGAATTTGAATTGTCACTTCAAGGCGGAAATAAACCCACACCCAAGGACTATAAACATTTAGTAAAGAAAATATCAAATCGACCAGAATCCCATCTTTTGCAAACTGTTTTATTGAGATCTATGCAACAGGCCGTTTACAGTGAAAAAAATTTAGGCCACTTTGGATTAGCATTTGATGCATATACTCACTTTACTTCGCCGATTAGAAGATATCCAGATTTAATTATCCATAGAGCCATTAAATCGAAATTAGATAAAAAAAATTTCAAGTTAAAAGATATTTCTAAGGTTGCAGAGCACTGTTCGAACACAGAAAGAAGAGCGGACGAAGCCACACGGGATGTTGAGGCATGGTTGAAGTGTTATTTTATGCAAGATAAAGTTGGTCAAATTTATGAGGGTACAGTTGCAGGCGTTACAGGGTTTGGTCTATTTATTGAATTAGACGAAGTTTATATTGAAGGTTTATTGCATGTTACTGAGCTTGGGAACGATTATTTCACTTATGATAAAAGTAAGCATGCGATGATTGGTGAGAGAACTAAATTATCTTATCGTTTAGGCGATAGATTGAAAGTTAAAGTGGTAAGGGTTGATTTAGAATCTATCAAAATTGATCTTTCCTTAGAAAATGTGAATGCAATTCCAAGACAAAAAAAAATGCTTAAGAAAAAATTTAACTCAAAAAGATCCAAAAAAAAATGAGTACAAAAAAAATAATTTATGGTTTTCATTCAATTACTAGCTTAATAAGAATAGACCCTATGTCTATTAAAGAAATTTTTATAGATGAATATAGGACTGATGGAAGAGTTAATGACTTAATGAAATTAGTTGAAACTCATAAAATTAAATACCATTTATCAAATAAAGAAAGGCTTGATGGTTTTGTGTCCAATCAAAAACATCAAGGTGTAGTCGCAATGATTCATGAGGTAAAAGATAAATATGTAACAATTGACGATATTATAGAAGCTAATCAATCGAAATCACTTTTACTATTAATATTAGATGGTGTTGAGGATCCTCACAATTTAGGTGCATGTTTTAGAGTGGCAGACTCAATGGGTGTTAACGCTATAGTGTGTCCTAAAGATAATGCTGTTGGATTAAATTCTACTGTAAGAAAAGTTTCATCTGGAGCGGCTGAGTCAATACCCTTTGTAGTTGTAACAAACCTTGCAAGAACAATAAGGTATTTAAAAGAAAAAGGTGTATTTATTTATGGTGCTGATGATAATGCCATGAAAAATATTGGTGAAATAACTTTTCATGGTTCTATAGCTCTTATTATGGGGTCAGAAGGAAAAGGAATGAGACGCTTAACTAAAGAATTATGTGATGAAATTTTTTCAATTCCAATGATGGGTCAAGTAGAAAGTTTAAATGTAAGCGTTGCGTCAGGAATTTGCCTATATGAAATAAACAGACAAAGAAGAAATATTAATTAAAAAGGGCTCCTATTGGAGCCCTTTGAATTTGGCTCCCCAACCTGGGCTCGAACCAGGGACAAATGGATTAACAGTCCATTGCTCTACCAACTGAGCTATTGGGGAATATTCTAGAAAGCGAGCATTTTAGCATAAGCTTGTAATATGAATCTAGTCTTCTATTGCTTCTTTAATCCTAGATAATGCATTTTTTAGATTATCCATCGACGTAGCAAAAGAAATTCTGAAGTAATTATCAGCACCAAATGCTGATCCTGGAACGACAGCAACTCCTTTTGAATCAAGTAAATATTCACTAAAAGCTATATCATCATTTTTTTTAATTTTTCCATTTTTGTAAAGTGTTTGAATTGCTTCTTTGGCATAAGGAAATAAATAAAAAGCTCCTTTTGCATCAATACACTTAAGCCCTTTAATATTATTGAAAGCATTTACAACAAATGTATGCCTCTCTTTAAATGCATCAAGCATCGGTGTTATACAAGATTGATTTCCAAGCAGAGCTGCTTGAGCTGCAGCTTGAGATATTGAGGTTGGGTTTGATGTTGATTGAGATTGCAGATTACTCATAGCTGAAATAATTTTTTCAGGTCCAGCTGCAAAGCCAATTCTCCAACCTGTCATAGAATAGGCTTTAGAAACACCATTTATAATAATAGATCGATCTTTCAATTTAGGTTCGACCATTACAATATTATTAAAAGGTTGGTCATCTAATCTAATATGTTCATATATGTCGTCATTTAAGATATATATATTGGGATATTTCAGTAAAATCTTACTAAGTTCTTGAAGTTCATTTTTAGAATACACAGATCCAGTTGGATTCGAAGGCGAATTAAAAACAACAATTTTAGTTTTTTCACTAATTGATTCTTCTAGCTGTTTAGGACTCATTTTGAATGATTGATCTATTCCACATTTTACTAAGATTGGAGACGCGCCAGTAAGCTCTACAATATCAGTATATGAAACCCAGTAAGGAGTTGGAATGATAACTTCATCCCCAGCATTTAATAATGCTAGAAATAAATTAAAAATACATTGTTTACCTCCAACACCTACTATCACTTCATTGATTTTATAAATAAGATTATTATCACGGATAAATTTTTCAACAACTGCTTTTCTTAAGGTTGGTAATCCAGGGACAGGTGTGTACTTAGTAAGACCATCATTAATGGCATCAATAGCTGCTTTTTTTATAAAATCAGGTGTATCGAAATCAGGCTCACCTGCAGCAAGTCCAATTATATCTTTACCTTCAGATTTTAATTTCGCAGCTTTCGCCGTGATGGCAAGTGTTGGGGATTCTTTTATTCGATTGACGCAATCAGATAGCTTTATATTAGACAAAATTTATTCCATTAATCATTAAAATTTGATAACTAATTTTACTTAAAAACTCAGTAAGTACAAATATCTTTTTTTATTTTAAAATAATTTCTAATTCTAAACCTTTGACTTCGTCAATTTTTAATAAATCTTTCTGTATAAGTTTTGCCTTTGTTAAATTCCCTTTATTTTTATGAAGTATAGCTAATCTAAATAAGGAATCTGAATTGTTTTGATTTAAATCTATAGATTTTTTATATGCACTAAATGCAATTTTATTATTAGATAATTTTTCGTTTGCAAATCCATATTCGTACCATGCCTCAGAATTTTTACTTTCTTTTTCTGTCCATTCCTTTGCTACACTGGATAATTCAACCCAATCATTTTTTGCTTTTGGAACTGCTATTTTTAGAAAAAATGGTTTTTTATTTTCATCTTCTTCCCATAATGCTTTACCTTTGATTAAAAAATTTTTTTGCCTTTCTTTTTTTCTTAAACTTTTAAGCCAGTCTATTGGCATTGCATAATAGGATCCATAACCAGTCGTTTTGAAGGTGTTAATCCCAACTAAATTACCATTCATATCAAATAAACCACTTCCACTAGCACCCAATCTAAATTTTGCTGAACTCAAGATAATCTCTGCGTTATCATATTCATACGTGGATACTACATAACCTCCAGAAGTTAGTGGAACAGGTGACCCACTTGAATGACCAATTGCTGCAATAGCTTGTCCTTTTACTAAATCTTTACTACTTCCAATTGGGATTGGATTACGATCTAGGTTATGTATACTAAAAAGACAGAGGTCATGCCATGCATCGACTCTAACATCAACAACTGAGAAGCTATCTTCCCCTTGAGAAACCCAAGGTTGTTTGGTTCTTCTTAATACATGACAGTTAGTAATAACTTCACCTTTACCTACAATAACTCCAGAGCCATATGCTAAACTCCCACTTTCTGTATAACCTCTTACCATAACTATTGCTCCGAATGCTTTTAACATGGATTCTTTGTCAATGGCTAGGCTAATCGAGGTGTTTGTTAATAATAGTAGAAGTAGAAGAATTTTTTTCATGATTGTACTTTCTATGTAAGTTGTTAATCTTGTATCTTGACTAATTGTATCTATTAAAGTTCGCAAACTGTTAAAATAAAGTTTTTTTGTTGAAATAATATTTTGAATCAGAAATTTCCTAATAGTCCATTTGAATTATACCAACCATTTTTGCCAGCTGGTGACCAGCCTCAGGCAATTAAACAGTTGGTGCATGGTGTTGAATCTGGGGAAAAATTTCAAACACTTTTAGGTGTTACTGGTTCGGGTAAAACTTACACTATTGCTAATGTGATTGCAAAAACAGGAAGACCAGCAATAGTTCTAGCTCCTAATAAAACACTAGCAGCTCAACTATATTCGGAATTCAGAGAATTTTTTCCAAATAATGCAGTGGAATATTTTGTTTCTTATTATGATTATTATCAACCAGAAGCATATGTGCCAGGTAGAGATGTTTTTATTGAAAAAGATTCAAGCATTAATGATCATATTGAGCAAATGCGACTTTCTGCTACAAAGGCACTATTAGAAAGAGATGATTCTGTAATAGTTGCAACAGTTTCTGCTATATATGGTATTGGAGATCCTGTTGATTACCAAGGTATGGTTTTATATATTCAGGTTGGAGAAAAATTGCTTCAAAGAAATATCATTTTACGTTTAGTTTCAATGCAGTATACAAGAAATGATTTTGATTTTTCTCGAGGTTGTTTTAGAGTTCGCGGAGATATCATTGATATTTTTCCTGCAGAAAATTCAGAGACTGCTATTAGGATAAGTTTATTTGATGATGTTATTGAATCTATAACAACATTTGATCCTTTAACTGGACAATTATTTAATAAAGTAAAACGATTTACTGTTTATCCATCAAGTCATTATGTTACGCCAAGAGATACTACTTTAAGAGCAATTGAAAGAATAAAGTTAGAGTTATCTGAAAGGGTAAAAGATTTTGTAAATCAAAATAAATTAATTGAAGCGCAACGAATTGAAGAAAGAACTAAGTTTGATATTGAAATGCTAAATGAAATTGGGTTTTGCAAAGGAATAGAAAATTATTCACGACATTTATCTGGAAGAAAGGAGGGGGAACCAGCTCCCACACTGTTAGATTACCTTCCTAATAATTCGTTAATGGTGATTGATGAGAGTCATGTAACGATACCTCAGATAGGAGGAATGTCAAAAGGAGATAGAGCTAGAAAAGAAAATTTAGTTGATTATGGCTTTCGTCTTCCTTCTGCTCATGATAATAGACCTTTAAGATTTGAAGAATTTGAAAGTGTAATGCGACAATGTATTTTTGTTAGCGCAACTCCTGCAGACTATGAAGCTACTCATTCAAAATTAATTATTGAGCAAGTGGCTCGCCCAACTGGTTTGATTGATCCCGAGATAATTGTTAAACCTGCTGACACTCAAGTTGATGATTTATTGAGCGAGGTTAAACAAAGAGTTGATTCCCAGGAAAGAGTTTTAGTAACTACTTTAACTAAACGTATGGCTGAAGATCTTACTGATTATCTCAATGAACATTTAGTAAAAGTAAGGTATCTTCACTCTGAAATAGATACTGTTGAAAGAGTTGAGATTATAAGAGATTTAAGAATTGGTAAATTTGATGTGGTTGTTGGAATTAATTTACTGAGAGAAGGTTTAGATATTCCTGAAGTATCGCTTGTTGCAGTCTTAGATGCAGATAAAGAAGGTTTTTTAAGATCTGAAAGGTCATTGATTCAAACTGCAGGAAGAGCTGCAAGAAATCTCAATGGAAAAGTGATTTTCTATGGAAATAAGGTTACTAAAAGTATGCAGCTAGCAATTGATGAAACAAAGAGAAGGAGAAAAAAACAAATAAAGTTTAATTTAGATAATAATATTACCCCTTCAGGAATTATAAAAAAAGTTAAAGATATTATTGAAACTCTTGAGGATGAAGAAGAGTTTAAAAATCAGAGGGCTATAGCAAAAGAGAATAGGGAATATGAAGATTTGACAGAACCAGAAATAATTAAAGAAATTTCTAAATTAGAAAAATTAATGCAGACATCTGCAAAAAATTTAGAATTTGAAAAAGCAGCCAAAATTAGAGATCAAGTTAAATATTTAAAAGAGAAAATTTATGGAGCAAATATAAAAGACAGAATTTAATTTTTTAATGTCATTGATTTTATTAAAAAAAACAATATAATACTGTTTTTTAATCCTTGCTTCACAATATTAAATATTGGAGGCTTTAACCATAAGGAATTATTATGCGTCACTATGAGTTAGTTTTTATTGTTCATCCAGATCAGAGCGAACAAGTTCCAGCAATGATAGAAAAATATCAGACATTAATCAAAACAAGTAAAGGTATTATTCATCGCTTGGAAGACTGGGGCCGACTTCAGCTTGCATATCCAATTCAAAAAATTCACAAGGCTCATTATGTTTTAATGAATATTGAATGTAATTTAGAGACATTACATGAAATAGAGCACACTTTTAAATTTAATGATGCGATTATTCGTCACCTTGTTTTTGGAACTAAAGAACCTGTAACTTCGCAATCACCTATGATGAAAGAAGAAAAATCTAAATCATTAGTTGGTGACAATAACACTGACGAAGATTCAAAAAATGAAAATATAAAAGAATCTGCAAAAGAAGAAGAGGGAGAATAAAAAATGGCAAGAGATATGTATAAAAGAAGGCGTTATTGCAGATTTTCTGCTGAAGGAATTAAAGAGGTTGATTATAAAGATATAAATCTTTTAAAAGACTTTATAAGTGAAAATGGAAAATTAATTCCAGCTAGAATAACTGGAACTAAATCAAGATATCAAAGACAATTAACAACTGCCGTAAAACGTGCTCGATTTTTAGCACTTTTACCATTTACTGATAAACACTAAGGAGTATTTAATGGAAATAATTTTATTAGAGAAAATAGTAAACCTTGGTGAACTTGGAGACATAGTAAATGTTAAAGATGGGTATGGTAGAAACTTTCTAATCCCTCAAGGTAAAGCAAAAAGAGCAAATGAAGCTAATAAGGCAGAATTTGAATCTAAACGTGCAGAAATAGAAAAACAACAGGCTGCATTATTACAAGCTGCTCAAAAAAGAGCTAAGCAGTTTGATGGATTTGAGCTAGAAATAACTCAAAAATCAGGTATTGATGGAAAACTTTTTGGTTCTGTTACTAATATTGATATAACAGAAGCTGTTACTAATGCCGGACATGAAATTGTAAAATCAGAAATAAGGATGCCTGATGGCCCAATTAAGCTTACAGGTGAGCACATGATTAATTTAGTTCTTCATCAAGAAGTTAAAATTGAATTCAAACTAACTGTGATTGGAGAAGAATAAAATAATTTTTTTTAATTTTTTAAGCTGTCAATAAGGCAGCTTTTTTTTTATTCGTTATAATAATATTTATGGCTGATGATAAAATTCATAACTTAAAATTACCTCCTCATTCAATTGAGGCCGAGCAATCATTACTGGGTGGTTTATTAATTGATAATAACGCATTGGCCCAAATCACTGACATTATTTCTGTTAAAGATTTCTATAGACAAGATCATCGTTTAATTTTTACTAACATAATTGATCTTATAAATCTGGATAGTCCGGCAGATATAATAACAGTCGCTGAGTCACTAGAAAAAAAATCTGAATTAGCTTCTGTTGGAGGTGTCGCCTATCTTGGTAGTCTTGCAGAAAATATGCCTTCTGTTGCAAATATTCGTGGATACGCAAAAATTATTCGCGATAATTCCGTTTTACGTAATTTAATTACTGTTGGTTCTGATATTGTTGAAGGAGCCTTCTCTCCTAAAGGTAAAGAAGCTCAATTATTATTAGATGAAATGGAAGCTAAGTTATTTTCAATTGCTGAGGATCAAAATAATAGGTTAGGTTATAAAGATTTTCAAAAAGTTGTTGCTGATGTTGTTAGAAATCTTGAAGAAAGAGGGCAAAATCCAGGAACCGTCACTGGTTTACCAACAGGTTTTACTGATTTAGATAGATTAACAACTGGATTACATGGAGGTGAACTAGTTATAATTGCTGGAAGACCTTCTATGGGTAAAACTGCATTAGCAATGAATATTGCTGAGACTTGTGCACTTAAGGAAAATAAAGCAGTAGCTATATTTTCTATGGAAATGGGTGCAGAGCAAATAGTTACCAGACTCTTAGGATCTGTCGCTAAAGTTAATCAACAAAAAATGAGAACAGGAAAATTAACAGAAGATGATTGGTCAGAAATTGCTGATGCCTTAGGAAAACTTAATGAAGCACCTCTTTTTATTGATGAAGGGTCAGCCTTAAATTCCTATGAATTAAGAGCGCGTGCAAGAAGATTGCATCATTCCACAGATGGTGGTTTAGGATTAATTGTAGTTGATTATATTCAACTCATGTCTCCACTGGGAAGTGGTAGTGGAGAAAATCGTGCCACAGAAATATCTGAGATTTCAAGATCATTAAAATCACTTGCTAAAGAATTAAATATCCCAGTTGTTGCCTTATCTCAGCTAAATAGAAATGTAGATAGTCGTCCAGATAAAAGACCACAAATGTCAGATTTAAGAGAATCAGGAGCTATCGAACAGGACGCTGATGTAATTATGTTTATTTACCGCGAAGAAGTATACAATCAAGAAACGCTTGATAAGGGAATCGCTGATATTATTTTAGCTAAGCAAAGAAGTGGTCCAATTGGAGATATCAAGCTGACATTTGTTGGGGAATATACTCGTTTTGAGAATTATGCTAACCCTGGATATGAATCTGGCTATTAAACTCAATGAGACCATTAAAAGCAACTATAGACCATAAAGCATTATTATTTAACTTCAATTATATAAAAAAAATAGCTAGCAAAAGTAAGGTAATGTCTGTTCTAAAAGCTAATGCATACGGTCACAATTTACTTGATGTTGCAAAGACGTTGATAAATTCTGATGGATTTGCGATTCTTTCTATTGAAGAAGCTATTTTGTTAAGGAAAAATGATTTTAATCAATCTATTTTATTATTAGAAGGATTTTTTAGTAAAGACGAAGTAAAAATTGCTTCAAAATTTAGAATTAATGTTGTTGTTCATAACCAGAGACAAATTGATTTAATTGATCAAGTTAAACCAGATATACCACTTAATATTCATTTAAAAATTAATACAGGTATGAATAGATTGGGCTTTCCTCCTTCTGAAGTTGATTACCTCCTAGAATCACTGAGCAGTAATTCATATATTGAAGATATTACTTTAATGACTCATTTTGCTACAGCGGATGAAAAAGAGGGGATTGATAAACAGTTTAAGATATTTACCCAAATTACCGATAATTATAATCATTCTGCGTCTGCAGCAAATTCTGCAGCAATTCTTAAATTTCCTGAATCGAGACTGGATTGGGTGCGGCCTGGAATTATGCTTTATGGTCTTTCACCTTTTCAAGATAAAACTGCTCAAGACTTAGGATTAAAACCTGCTATGGCTTTAACCTCTGAAATCATTGCCCTTCAGGATATTAAGTCAGGAGAATCAGTGGGATACGGTTTAGATTTTATAGCAAAGCAAAATATGAAGATTGGAGTTGTAGCTTGTGGTTATGGAGATGGCTATCCTCGACATGCAAAAAATGGAACACCTGTTTCAGTTGATGGTAATTTAACCTGCTTGGTAGGCCGTGTGTCAATGGATATGTTGTATATTGATTTATCAAGTGTACCTAAGGCTCACATTGGCTCAAAAGTTGAGTTATGGGGTGAAAATATTTCAGTCGATTCTGTGGCTCAATTTTCAGGAACTGTAGGTTATGAGCTTGTTTGTGCCATATCTGCTTCACAAAGAGTGCCTCTAGGGAATATTAATGCCTAAAACTAAAATAATTTATCAATGCACAGAATGTGGTGGCCAATCAACTAAATGGCAAGGTCAATGTCCTCATTGTTTTGCATGGAATACTCTTGTTGAAGAAGTTATTGAAAGTAAAAGTATTAAAAGATATGCGTCTTTGGCGAAAACAAATGCACTAACAAAATTAGATGAAGTTGAAACACTAGATATTTTAAAAAGAAAAACTAAAATTTCTGAATTTGATCGAGTCTTAGGTGGGGGATTTGTTCCTGGTGGAGTAATCTTATTAGGAGGTGACCCAGGAATTGGCAAGTCCACAATATTAATTCAAGCTTTATCAAAAATAACTCAATCACCTGAAGAACCCTGTAATGTCATTTATATTAGTGGTGAAGAATCTTCTCAGCAAATAGCTATGCGTGCGAAAAGACTTGAGTTAGAAGTTTCAGATATTTCAATTTTATCTGAGATTAATTTAGAGAAAATAATGAAAACAATTGAAAAAGATAAGCCTGATGTTGTTGTAATTGATTCGATACAAACAATTTTCTCAGAAGAGCTCACATCTGCTCCAGGTTCAGTAACGCAAGTAAGAGAGTGTTCTGCACAGTTGACAAGAATAGCAAAACAATTAGATATTGCAATGATTCTTGTTGGGCATGTTACTAAAGAAGGAACATTAGCTGGTCCTAGAGTATTAGAACATATTGTTGATACTGTTCTATATTTTGAAGGAGACCCAAGTTCAAGTTTTAGAATGATTCGAGCATTTAAGAACAGATTTGGAGCTGTGAATGAATTAGGTGTATTTGGTATGACTGAGAAAGGTCTCAAAGAAGTCACTAATCCATCAGCTCTTTTTTTATCGCATCATAATAAACAAGTTAATGGTTCATGTATTAGTTGCATACAAGAAGGTTCAAGACCAATGTTAATTGAGATTCAAGCTTTAGTTGATGCCACTCACGGGCAATCACCGAAAAGACTTTCTGTTGGATTAGATCAGAATCGATTAGCAATGTTATTAGCATCATTAAATAGGCATGCTGGAGTGGCTTGTTACGATCAAGATGTTTTTGTAAATGCAGTTGGCGGAGTTAAAATAACAGAACCTGGAGTTGATTTGGCTATATTATGTGCGATTGTCTCTTCATTTAAAAATCAACCATTAGATAATAAAACTGTAATTTTTGGAGAAATTGGTTTAGCTGGAGAAGTAAGGCCGGTTCAAAGAGGACAGGAAAGATTAAAAGAAGCAGCAAAGTTAGGTTTTACAAGAGCAATTATTCCGAAAGCCAATCAAGCTAAACAAAAAATAAAAGGGATTGATGTGTTACCTGTTGAAAATTTATCGCAAGCTTTAGAATTAATTATTAATTAAATTCA